>ERZ650304.159-NODE-159-length-42256-cov-9.690884_pt1 | contig 42256 bp, 59 predicted proteins | sample MGYA00376240_ERZ650304 | MGnify/ENA primary metagenome ERZ650304 (study PRJEB26733, sample SAMN07839271) | wastewater metagenome | biome: small river; feature: stream; material: water | place: USA: North Carolina | collected 2016-03-01 ... | reverse complement strand
CACCGCCGCCGCCCGCGCCGCCGCCGCCCACGCCGCCTCCGCCGCCGCCGCCTCCGCCGCCGCTTCCCTTTTGTCCTCATCAAGAGTCACTAGATATTCACGCACCACATCCGGCATCGACCACAGATGAGCCACGGACAACGCCTGATCGGCGGCAAAGCGGCGTAGGAGATAAGTCGCGTCCATCGTAGCGATGATGGTCCGCTCGCTGCTGACGCCTTTGTCGTCTTGTTCGATAGTCTTGCCGCCAAACTCGACCATGTGGAGCATCGCGCCCGGCGCGTATTGCAGCGCATCGAAGGGCTGACGCGACCAATGGTATCCCGCTTTGCAAATCTTGATCTTGCCGGGAAACACAAGCTTGTGCCCGATAGGCGGGATGGGCGAGCCGTCACGCAGCGTTGAGCCAGTGAAATGATAGGCGATGTTGCGGGTCATGTGCGGCCCTCTGCTTTGGCGATAGCGGCGCGGGCCTTGACCTCCGCAGCTACGCATGTCGCGTATGCCGAGATCGTCGAGGTGGCGCTGATCGACTTGGGGTCAGTCAGCATCGCCAGCGCCTTGTGGCACTCGCGCAAAGCGTCGAGCAACTCAATGTACGGAGCTTTGCTCATGACGCGAACGCCCACAGACAGGTCAGGCCGAAGGCGGCGAAGGGCGTGATGGCGAGGAGGTGGATGGCGTCTTTCCAGTGGCTGGGCATCACGACAGCTCCTGCAGGCGGGCCGCGTAGACATCGCGGGCTTCGGGGGAGAGGTTGCCGAGACCGCCGAGGGCCATCTCGAGCAGCTTCTTCTGCGCGTCGAGCGGCGTCTCCGCTTTCATGGTGTCGACATTGTCGACGGCCTGATCGCGCGTCATGGGCGTACGGATATTCAGGAGGTCTTGAATGGTAAGCACCATCACGCAGCCTCCACACGGGGGTTGAGGCCGTTGCGCTCGGCGCGGGCGATGAACGCATCGCGGTCGGCGATATCCTTCGCGAAGTAGGTGAAGCGACCGATCTGCTCGGTCAGGGCAGCGCTCTCGCGGTCGGTCGAGACAAGCAGACCCGCAGCCTTGCGGCGGGCCATGACGCGCTCAATGATGATATCAGTTCCGGTCTTCATGGCTTGGCAGCTCCTTGTTGATGAGGAGCAGTTTGACAAATTGGCAAATAGCCGTCAAGAGGATTTTTGAGAAATAGGCAAAACAAAAACCCGCAGAAAACTGCGGGTTGCCAAATAGGCTATGTTCTACTTGTGCTTAGGCGGTCGCTTTGTGCTGCTTAATTCCGTCGGTCCAGCCGTCGAGATACGCGGCGGCCTCTTCGCCGACCAGCGTTTCGCCGGTTTGGTTCTCGCGCTCCTGCAGGTTCCGCCGTGGCGATCTTCTCAAGGTTCTTGATGGAGACGTTCCGGCCGCCCGTGGCCATGCGCGAGAGGTAGGAAACCGACAAGCCGGCTTCCTCAGAAGCCTCAAAAAGGGGACATGGGAAATCGCTACCTGACGGCCGGCTCCGATCCGGCTCCGATCCGGCTCCGATCCGGCTCCGATCCGGCTCCGATTGGGGGCAGGCATAATAGGCAAATTAAACCCGACACTTAGCGGAACACTAGGGACAGATAGACAAAAGTAACGATCCGGCCCCTTGACGTCCGTTTGCCTTTTTGTCAAAAGTATGGGCATGCGTATCCTCCAAACCTACCTCGACGAGAACCAGATGACACCTTCGGACTTAGCCCGGAGGTTGAACTGTTCGGTGAGTACCGTGACCCGGTTGTTGAGGGGCGAACGCAAGCCGGGATTGCTGCTCGCTCAGAACATCAGCCGCGTGACTGGCATCGCCGTCCGTGACCTCCGTCCTGACATATATCGGGTAGTCGCATGACCGACTTCAATAGCCACGCCCGGTCAAATTCTTGGACGGTTAATTCCTCCCGGCCCGCTTCCTCCCTGTTTGGGCGGGCCTCTCTGGGGCCGGAGCGATCCGGCTCCTTTTCTTTCAGCACATAGGAGAACGTAAGATGGCGAATGCTAACAGGTCGACGCAAAGACTGAGCGGTGGAACGCTCGGTGACGTGATGACGGGGCGCGCGAGCGATTTCCCGAACACGGCCCTCGGTGACGTGATGACGGGGCGCGCGAGCGATTTCCCGAACACGGCCCTCGCGCCGGCCCCTGCCAGCTGCAGTGTGCTGGTGCATTCAACGCTCACACATTTGGTCGGGATCGGCAATCTGGTCGACGAGCTGGAGGCCGTCATCTCGCAGATTACCGGCGACGTGAACAAGATGTCATCAGACCCCGAGGAGCCGATGCCCGGCCCGGTTATTGGCGTCCTCCGTCTGTGCGCGGGCCGTTCTGGTCACGCCGAAGAACGCCTGCGGTACCTCATCAATAACTTGCGCGAGACGCTCGGCGTCTGACGTTTCAAGGCGGCCCCGCATCCTTGCGGGCGAGCCGGCGCGTCCGACTGACCAGAGAGGGCTGATCGCGGGGGCCGCGCCTGCCGCAAGGCAGGTTCCACGGAGCGCGCAAATCAGACCGACGCCGGCAACTAACTTAGAGAGGGGTGTTTCAATGACCAGCAACAGCAACGCCGTCCTGAAGGGCCTGATCGAGCGCATCGAGCGGCTGGAAGTGGAGAAGCAGGTCATCGCCGATGACCAGAAGCAGGTGTTCGCCGAAGGCAAGGCTGCCGGCTTCGATGTCAAGATCATGCGCAAGGTGATCGCTCTCCGCAAGCTGTCGAAGGATGAGCGCGACGAGCAGCGTTCCCTGATCGACCTTTACATGGATGCTTGCGGCGGGGACCTGGCGTGACAGTCGCACTTTACGCATGGATGCTGCCCGCCACATTCACCATCCTCTCGTTCTTCGGTTGGGCGATCTGGGCGGATCGCGAGCCGCCGGCAGGACCCTTCGGCATACCAGTGCGTCCGCTGATCGCGCTGCCGGGGTGGATCATCTGTTCTCTTGCCGCTTGGCTGATTTGGGCGCTGGTGGCGTGATGACCAAGAAGAGCGGAAAATGACCGCCGTGGTTGTTCCTCCCTCGAACATATGGGGCGCGTCGGCCGAGGACTGGACGCACTTCGACATGATCCTGGGGCTGCTCGACGACCTCTTGCCGGTGGTCTCCAACCCGCATGCCGAGATCGCCGAGGGCTCGACGCTCAAGGCGCTGGGCAAGGTGCCGAGCGTCTATGACCGCGCCGGCAAGGTCGTGGGCCTGCGCAACTGGACCTCACGCTGCACCACGGCCAACGAGATGACGGGCTGGGCGGCCCAGCGCGACTACGGCATTTGCGTCCAGACGCGCCGCTGCCGCGCCATCGACATCGACATCGACGATCCCGTAAAGGCTGCCCGCATCGCGTCCTACGTCGACAAGGCCCTCGGCGTCGCCTTGCCCCGGCGTGTCCGCGACGGTACGGCCAAGCTGCTCATGCCAGTGCTCGTCGCCGGTGAGATGGGCAAGACGGTCATTCACACCGACGGGGGCGCTGTCGAGGTCTTAGGGAACGGGCAACAGTTCATCGCCGTGGGCACGCACCCCAAGGGCGCGAAATACCGATGGGAGGGCGGCCTTCCCGGCAGCATCCCGGAGGTCTCGCCCGACGCTTTCCGCGAGCTGCTGGCCGGTCTCGCCGAGGCTTACGCCATCGCCCCGGTCGTCGAGGGCAAGGCGCCGGGCGAGCGCGAGGCGGACATTGCGGGTGTCGACGACCCGGTCGCTGACTGGCTCGAGAGCCAAGGCCTCGTCGAGGGCTCGACGCCGCGCGGGCTCAAGGTGCGCTGCCCGTGGGCTGACGAGCACAGCAACGGCAGCGAGGAGGCCATGTGGCTTCCCGCCGGTGGTCGCGGCAAGGCCGAAGGGCATTTCAAGTGCCTGCACTCTCATTGCGAGGGCCGGACGCGCTCCGACTACCTTGCCGCTGTGGGCTATGTGGAGGACATCGCGAGCCAGTTCGACGACCTTTCCAGCGAGGCGGATGCGCCGATCGAGGAGCTGGTCGCGGCCGAGACGGCGAAGCAGCGGCCGAAGATCAGTCTCGTCTCGATCGAAGAGTTCACCAGCCGCCCGCGGCCGACATGGCTCATCAAGGGGGTGCTGCCCAAGGCTGACCTCGGCGTCGTCTACGGTGCGCCGGGCTCAGGCAAGACCTTCGCCGTGCTTGACATGTGCCTTGCCGTGGCGCGCGGCGCCGAGTGGCGGGGGCGCAAGGTGAAGGCCGGTCCGGTGGTCTACATCTGCCAGGAAGGGCAGGGCGGCTTCCAGCTGCGTCTCGAAGCCCTTCAGGTCTACCACGGGCAGAAGTTCTCCGAACTGCCGCTGCGCATCATCGGCGACAGCCTCAGCATCCACAAGCCGGAGCAGATCAAGCCGCTGGCAGAGGCCATCAAGGGTGTCTTCGCCGAGACCGCGCTCATCGTCATCGACACGCTGGCCGCGGCTGCGGCTGGCTTCGACGAGAACACCAGCAAGGACATGACCATCGTCATCGACAACTGCAAACGGCTCCACCGTGAGACGGGCGCGATGGTGCTGCTGATCCACCATTCCGGCAAGGATGAGAGCAAGGGCGCACGTGGCTCGAACGCTCTCCTCGGCGCCGACCACGTCGAGATGTGCGTGAAGCAGGGCTCCGAGGACGGTGTCCGGATCCTCGAGAATACCAAGATGAAAGACGGCGCTCTCTTCCCCGACATGGCTTTCCGCTTGAAAAGCGTCTGGCTGGGCGACGACGAGGACGGCGACCCGATCGACAGCTGCGTGCTGGTCGAGGAGGACGTGCCTGAAAGGGTGGTGCCGAAAGAGAAGAAAGAGCGCCTGGGCGACCGGGAAAAGGTAGCGCTGGAGGTCTTTGCCGAGCTGTCTATCGGCGGTGCTGAAGTGACGCTTTCCGAACTGGTGATCACCGCTGCGGAGCGTTACGGCGGCGAGGGGATGGATTACGCTCGCCGGGGGAACATGAAGACGACGGTCAAGAACCTCATCACAAAGGGCTACCTAGGGTGGAAAGACCCTCATGTGTTTTCGGGGGTGAGAGGGTGAACATGCAGAGTTTTGCATGCAAGTTTTTGCACATATCGCATCTCACGCATCTCATGAGATGTTTCGTGAGATGCATCTCACATCTCAAGCATCTCACCACCCCTATAGGGGGTGAGATGGTGAGATGGTCGTGAGATGAGATGGCGGGTGAATGCGTAATTTTTTGCAAGGAGCGGATGGGATGAGCGAAGCACGTTGCGGAAGTTGTATGTTCTTCAAACCGGAGCCTGATGTCGAGAACGACGGGGGCGGCTGCCATCGGTACGCGCCGAGACCAATGGTCGGGGTCCAGGAGAGCGAACCGATGCGGTACGTCGACTGGCCGAAGATGTCGGCGTTCGACTGGTGCGGTGAGTGGTGGAAAAGGCGCAAGAATTGACACAAGGGCAAAGCGCGCAATAGAACTTGCAATTTTTTACTGGTAGCAACAAACCATGCAAAAGCGACGCGGCAATCCACAAAACCTTCGGCCAATTCCGAAGGGCATGTCGGGCAATCCGAGCGGGCGCAAGCCAATCCCGCAGGAAGTGCGCGACATCCTCGCGGCGGCGACGCCGGCCGCGGCGCGTGCGCTCGTTGGCCTGATCGACGACAAAGATCCCAAGGTGCGCTTGCGCGCATCGGAGCTGGTCCTCGACCGCGTCTACGGTAAAGCAACGCAGGCTGTCGACGTGCGCGTCACGGACGTTGCCAAGGTCCACATGCAGGCGCTGCAGGAGATCGAGGCGCGGCGCAAAGCCAGGCTCGAAGGGCGGAAGGTCGTGGAGGATGCTGTCGTGACCTATACAGAAAAGGTCGAGGAAAACAGCGAGGTCGAAGCCAATAATACCAACGACTTCTCCGATTTGTGTTGACATATACAAAAGGACTAGCTATAGTATGGGCATTGGTAGGAGGAATGACATGATCAACGAGGCCGCGCTCAAGAAGGGCAAGGAGATCAGGAAGCGCACCGCGGAACGGATGCGCGCCAAGGCCCCCCAGGGAGTGCACGGGGCCCCGCCCCCCGCCGCCGTTGTCCAGCACCCTCCCGCGTCCGCTACAAAAAATAGCGATTTGCGCCAGGAGATCAGCGCCTGGCTTGAGGCCACCGGCGACCTGCAGTTTCTCGAAGATATGATCAAGTTGCGGGAAGCGAGTGAGAATTTCGCCTGCTCGGCTATTGCATTCGGCCGGAGTATTCGAATGCAGCAGTCGCCCGCCGTTTTTGGGATGTCCAAACGGAAGGCGGATGACCTCGTAACGATCGCGAAAATGCATTTGGCGAGTGATCTCAACAGGCTTGAAGACGCGGGCAAGGCTTTGGCCCTCGCCGCAGCGGAGAAGCCGTTTTGATGTCCATGCACCCCAAGCGAGCAGCCCTGTACCTGCGCGTCTCAACCGACGAGCAAACCATCGAAAACCAGCGCGAAGAGTTGACAGCCCTCGCCGCCCGCGCCGGATGGCAGATCACGCAGACCTTCGTCGACGAGGGCATCTCCGGCGCAAAGGGCCGCGACAAGCGCCCCGGCCTCGACGCGGCCCTGAATGCGGCAACCCGCCGGGAATTCGACATCCTGCTCGTCTGGAGCGTCGACCGTCTGAGCCGGTCCCTGCAGGATCTGATCGTGACCCTGAGCGAGTTGCACGCGGTCGGCTGCGACCTGTTCATGCTCCGGCAGAACGTCGACACGACGACCCCGGCGGGGCGCGCCATGTTCCAGATGCTCGGCATCTTCGCGGAATTCGAGCGGGGCATGATCCGCGAGCGCGTCGTCGCCGGCATGAACCGGGCGAGGGCGCAAGGCAAGCACCTTGGCCGCCCGGCCATCGGCGCCGACACGGACAAGGCGATCCGCCGGGCTCTCGGCGAAGGCCTCGGCATCCTGAAGGTGGCGAAGATGTACGGCGTCGGCACCGGCACGGTGCACAAGATCAAACGGGGGATGGCAGCGCAATGACCGACTGGCTGGACAGGTTCTTCAAGTTCGCGGGGCTCGACGAGCCGGCCGACCTGAGCAAGGCACCGCCGGAGCCTCCTCGCCCCCTGACGCAGGAGGAGCTGAGGGCCCGTATGGACGCGCAATATGACGAGTACAAGCGTTCCCGCGCGGGGCAGGAGGCGCGGGCCGCGTTCCGCCGCAACTCGCTGCCGAACATCCTCCGGCAGACGGCCTTCAACAAGGTGCAGTCCAGCCCTTTCGGCTCGATCTTCGGTGGCGGAAGCGCCGGATGGCATCTCGGCCAGCCGACGGACGCGGACCTTTTGAACGAGGCCGCCGACGAGATCGACCGGCTGCGGGCTCGCGTTGCAGAACTGGAGAAAAACTGATGTCGAGCGAAGAGGAAAGGGAAGCGCGGATGAAGGCGCGCCAAGGGTTGTTGTTTTTGCAAGCCCGTAACGGGCTGGAGGCGGTGCGCAAAATCGCGGAAATCGCCTTTTACGACAAACGGCGCGCCCGGCCGGAGGCGGCGCTGGAGGCGATAGAGCGCATCCGCGAGATTGCCCGCCCTTACCGGAAAAGGACGCCTAGATGACCACGGAAACCGTCGACCTGCATCCAGCCGTCCGGCACATCGTCGAGACCTACGCCACCGACCCGGCGGGGTTTGTCCTCGACGTGCTGAACGCCGAGCCGGATCCGTGGCAGGCCGACATGCTGACGATGGTTGCCTCCGGCAAGCGGCGGATTTCCGTGAGAGCCGGGCACGGCGTCGGGAAGAGTACGGCCTGCGCCTGGCTGCTGATCTGGCACATGGTCACAAGGTTTCCGCAAAAGGCCGTGGTGACGGCCCCGACCGCCGGGCAGCTGTTCGACGCGCTCTTCGCCGAGGTCAAGACGTGGATCAACCGGCTACCGGGGCCCATCCGGGAGCTGTTCGACACCACGTCGGAGAAGATCACCCTGCGCAGCGCCCCGGAAGCGAGCTTCATCTCGGCGCGTACCAGCTCCGCCGACCGGCCGGAAGCCCTCGCCGGTGTCCACTCGGAGCACGTCCTGCTGATCTGCGACGAGGCCTCGGCCATCCCGGAAGCGGTCTACGAGAGCGCGGCGGGCTCGATGTCCGGCGAGCACGCCTGCACGATCCTGATCGGCAACCCGACGCGCAACACCGGCCTGTTTTTCAAAACGCATCACCAGCTGGCGACGGAATGGGCGACGATGCACGTCTCCTGCCTCGACAGCCGGCGCGTCTCGGCGGACTTCGTCAAGCAGATCCGCGACACCTACGGCGAGGCATCCAATGCCTACCGGGTCCGCGTGCTGGGCGAATTCGCCCTGCGCGACGACGACACGCTGATCCCGGCGGAGCTGATCGACAGCGCCATGGCGCGCGACATCGCGCTCGACCCGCAGGCCCCGCTGGTCTTCGGCCTCGACGTCGCCCGCTTCGGCGATGACCGGAGCGCGCTGTGCAAGCGCCGCGGCGGCGTCGTGCTCGAGATCAAGACCTGGCAGGGGCTGGACCTGATGCAGCTCACCGGAGCCGTAGTCAACGAGATCAAGCTCGACAGCCCGGTCGAGGTCTGCATCGACGCGATCGGCATCGGCTCCGGCGTGGCCGACCGGCTCCGCGAAGTCTGCGGCATGCAGAAGCTGAAGGTCCAGGTGCGCGACGTGAACGTGTCGGAGGCGTCGGCCATGAACGACCAGGCGGCGAAGCTGCGCGACGAGCTCTGGATCGCGGTCAAGGACTGGCTGGCGAAGCGGGCCTGCAAGCTGCCGAAGGACGACGACCTGCGGGCCGAGCTCGCGGCGCCGACCTACACGTTCACGTCCAACGGCAAGCTGAAGGTCGAGGGCAAGCAGGAGATGAAACGGCGCGGGCAGCGGTCTCCCGACAAAGCAGACAGCTTATGTTTAACCTTCGCGTCGATCGCCAGCCGGGTCGGCGGCACCGGCACGCGCTGGCTGCCCGGGCAGGCGCTGAAGCGGAACCTCAAAGGGGTCGTCTGACTGTAAACACTTGTTAAGTGTCCGGTGTATCGCGGATTGCACCGGATTGCGGTACAGTGCGCCATGCCGCGTGTCCGCCGAAAGATCCCGAAACACCCTGTCGGAGCCTCCGGGCCCGTCATGCAAGCCCCTGCCGTGGTGCACTGGGGCCCGGGCGTGCCTCCGGACAAGCTGGCCTACATCAACGACCGCGAAGAGGCCCTGATCAAGGGCGCACGCAAGTTCAAGGGCCGCCGCGACGTCGGCGGCATCCCGGCCTATCCCGACCCGGGCGATACGGCTGCGGGCGACGAGGACAAGACCTACGGCTCCGGCACGTCGACAGGTTGGGGTGGATGGGGCGGCACTTCCACGAGCAGCCCGTCGACGTCCGGCACGTCAACCAACTGGGGCGGCGCGCCGACCGGCAGCCCATCCACGTCCGGTACTTCGACCAACTGGGGCGGCCCGAACGTCGACAGCGGCGGCCTGCTCGGCGGTGGCGGTATTGGCGCCGGTTCCGGCTCGTCTGGCGGTTCTCCGTCAGATGGCGGAGGCGGCGTAGCAAGCGGCGGGGGTGTGGGTGGCGGTTTTGGATCTGGTGACGCCGGAGGGCTGGGCGCGGCATACCCCGGTCGCGGCGATTACCAAGGGGCTTATCCGTCGGCGGCAGCCGACATCATGGCCGCCGCTCGCACCCTCGCCCCCAATTCGATGTCGACGCCCGCGCAGAAGGCGGCCTTCGACAAGTGGCGCTCGGAGGTCGGCCAGCGCGCCATCAACGGCTTCCCGGACCCCGCGCCGGAGAAGACCGACCGCGAGATCAGCATTCCGACGCCCGGCCCGGCCGCCATTGCGCCGCTGGGGACCCAGCCCGGCCTTTCTGCGCCCCCCGCAGCTCCGGCGGTGGCGTCTTCGTCCAGCGCGCCCGCTGGCCCGCCGGAGGGGCTGCTAGGGCCTCGCGACATGTCCTACGGGACGCAAACCAGCAATTTCGATGTGCCGGTGCAGTCGATCGCGGCCAACACGGCGGCGATGACCGCGCCGAAGATCGCCGACCGCATCCCGGCCTCGCCGGGCTTCGGCCAGTCCTACCCGGTCGCGCGGCGCAGCCCGTCGCAAGTCTCAACCGACCCCCGCGTCGCGCAGACCCCCGTCGGCTCCTACCCGGCGGCCCAGCCCGGCCCCGCCGACATCCCGGCCCCGACGGCGCAACGTGAAATACCATTCGCGGAGTTGACCCCGCTAAACCCCGGGCTGCTCGATGCACCCTCGACGGTCGCCAGCGTCGCGCCGCAGATGTCGAACATCGGCGCCAAGACCGAGAAGACCATGCAGACGGCCTACATGGGCGGCACGCCGCCCGGCCTCGACCCCTTCGCGATGACGGAATTCGATGCGCCCGCGGCCAATCAGGACGTCGCCGTGACGCCCGCGGATCCCCGCGCCGCGGCGAGCATGTACCCCTCGCGCGGCATGCCGGACCCGAACGCATCGGCCTATGCCGGCACACCGGAGAACGTGCCGCCCGAGACGCAGGTCGCGGCCAACCCCTCCGCCACGTCGACCCCCTGGGGCGGCTATTTCGACATTCCGGCCCGCACGGCGGGCACGACACTGCCCAGCAACCCCTTCGTCGGCCGGCCGACCGATCTGCGCAAGCAGGTGCTCTCTGCCGTCAACGACGCGATGCCGACCTACAAAGAGCCGGCCGTCGGCGACACGAGCACGAACACCGCAGACGCGGTGCCGCCCCCCGGGCTACTCGATAGCCCGCGGATGGGTGACGTGACGCCCCCGCCACAGGACTACTTCAACACCGCATCCACGCCGCGATCGATCTCCGCGCTGGCGGGGGAGGGCGGCGGCATCCGCCAGGAAGCCCTCGACAACGAGAAGAAGGCGCTCGGCGGAAAGAAGGGCGGCAAGAAAGACGACAAGCCGGACGACGGCACCGACACACCCGGTGGCAAGGGCTCTCGCGGCCGCTACGGGCTGCCGGACTGGTATTGGCAATGGTATCGGACGGCGGGCCAGTACGGCGCGCCCCGCGGCTTGCTGGGGTGACGCATGGCTGACGAGATGGGCATCGAGGGCGACGAGAACGATCAGGCGGAAGACGCGATCGAGAAGCGCGTGCAGGCCATCGCCAAGGCCGCCTTCGACGATGCGGTCGACTACATCGACAGCCATGTCGCACCGGCCCGCGAGGAGGCCCAGCGCTACTACAACGGCGAGCCGTTCGGCGACGAGGAGGAGGGCCGCAGCAAGGTCGTCCTGACCGTCGTGCGCGACACCGTGCTCGCCATGCTGCCGAGCCTCATGCGCGTGTTTTACGGCATGGACCGGCCGCTCGAATTCGAGCCGACCAGCCCCGCCAAGATCGACCAGGCGGAGCAGGCGACAGCCTATGTCCGGCACGTCTTCGACGTCGACAATCCCGGCTTCTCGCTGATGTATTCGGCCCTGAAGGACGGGCTGCTGAAGAAGACCGGCGTATTCGCCTGGGGCACCGAAGAGACGATCGCGACCGAGGATCACCGCTTCGTGAACGTCAACCCGGCGCAGCTCGAGATGCTGTCGAAAGACCCCGACGTGAAAATCGGGGCACAGGCGCCCTCAGCCACACAGATGATCGACCCGGCGACCGGTCAGCCCGTGCCGCTCGTCGACGTCACGCTGACCCGCACGGCGCGAAAGAAGCGGCAATACGTCGAGGTGCTGCCGCCGGAAGAATTCATCATCTCCCGTAACGCGAAGAGCGTCGAAACGGCGGATTTCGCCGGGCGCCGTTGCCTGAAGACGCTCTCCGAACTCGTCGAAATGGGCTACGAGGCCGAGGAGATCAAGGAACACGGCGGCACATCCACCTTCAGCCTCAACACTGAAGCGCAGACCCGCAACCCCGCCCTTCAGCAATTCATGCACCGCGTCAGCAACGTGACCGACGACGAGAGCATGGAACGCTACCTCTACGTCGAGGCCTATATGCGGCTCGACGTCAACGGCGACGGCATCGCCGAGTTGATGCGCGTCTGCCTGATCGGCGAAGACTGTTACCCGTTGCACTGGGAGGCGGCCGACGAGGTCAAGCTGGCGGTGTTCTGCCCGGACCCCGAGCCGCATATGGTGATCGGCTCGTCGATCGCCGACCAGGTCAAAGACCTGCAGCTCATTCAGTCGAACATCCTCCGCAAGACGCTTGACAGCGCGGCGAACAACATCGACCCCCGGACTGTCGTCGTCGAGGGCCAGGTCAACATCGACGACGTGCTCAACCCGGAAACCGGCTCGATCATCCGCGCCACGCAGCCGGGCATGGTGCAGACCCTCGACGCGCCTTTCATCGGGCAGGCGACGATGGGGTTGATCGCCTATCTCGACGACGTCCGCGCGGCCCGCACGGGCATCAGCAAGGCGTCGCAGGGTCTCGACCCGGATGTGCTGCAGTCGACGACGCAGGCCGCCGTGACGGCGACCATGTCGGCGGCGCAGGAGCGTCTGGAGCTGATCTCGCGCATCTTCGCCGAGACGTGCCTGAAGCGGCTCTTCCGTGGACTGCTGCGCGAGGTGATCCGCAATCAGGATCAGCCGCGCGTCATCCGCATGAAGGAAAACTGGGTGACGTTCGATCCGCGCACCTGGGACGCCGACATGGACATGATCGTGCATGTCGGTCTCGGTAACGGCAGCGTCCAGCAGAAGACGCAGATGCTGATGCTCGTCGCGCAGGACCAGAAGGAAATCCTCGGCACGATGGGGCCGGATAACGGCATGGTCACGCTGAAGCAGTGGCGCGACACGAAGGTTAAGATCCTCGAGATGAACGGCCTCCGCGACGCCGGCCGTTTCTACAACGAGATCACGCCGGAAGTGATGCAGCAGATCGCGCAGAAGCAGCAGCAAATGCAGCAGATGCAGCAACAGCAAAACCCGGCGCTGGTGCTGGCGCAGGTCGAAGCGGCGAAGATGCAGAAGGACATGCAGATCGCCGAAATGAAGGCGCAGCTCGAGATCGAGAAGCAGCGCAACGCCGATGATCTGGAACGCGACAAGCTCGACGCCGACATCTGGCTCCGCGCGACGGAAATCCAGGCCAAGTACGGCACGCAAATGCAGATCGAACAGATTTACGCGATGATCGAGCGCGAGCGAAACGCTGGCAAGGCCTTGCTGGAGGCGCAGCGCGCCCAGCAACCGGCAATGCCGCCCGCACCCCCTAGCACGGAGCTCCAATGACGCCTGAAGAGAAAGCCCGCAAAGCCCAGCTCCTGAAGGACGACCCGTTCTTCGCTGAAGTGCTGGAGGCGGTGCGGCAGCAGTACCTGTCGAACTTCGAGACGTCGCAGCCCGCCGACACCGTGAGGCGCGAAGGCGCTTACGCAGGCCTGCGGGCGCTGGAAGACATCCGGGCGCGTATCAACACTTTCATCAACGATCCGAAGGTGCGGGCCCACAATTCGCGTGCAAAACCGTGAACAAAGAGGTAACGTAAATGTCTGACACCGGCATGCCCTCCCAGGGCATCGGTCTATCCGAGGCAGCAAGCCAATTCGAGAGCCTTCTGGCCGGCAAGTCCGGGAACCAGACCTCCGAACAGGACGCCCCGGACCCCTCGGCGGAAGATGAGGCCGAGGCGCATGAGGCTTCCACTGACGACGCAGAGACACCCAGCGAGGCGGACGATACCGCGGAGCAGGGAGCGGAAGACGAGGAAGCCGACACCGGAGAAGAAGAGGCCCCGCAGCCTCTCGACTTGAAAGCGCGCGTTCCCGTCAAGATCGACGGCAAAACGGAGCACGTCACGGTCGAAGAGCTCGCCAGTGGGTATCAACTCGCGAAGGTGTCTTACGCCAGGATGGAGCAAGCGGCAGAGGAGCGTAAAGCTGCTTCCGCGGAACGCCATCAGGTGACACAGGAGCGGCAGCAGTACGCTACCCTTTTGCAAGCCTTGCAGCAGCAGATCGCACAGACGCAGCCGCAAGAGCCCGATTGGGACAAGCTCTATGCCGAAGACCCCCTGGAGTATGTCCGACAGACCAAAGTCTGGAATGACCGCAAAGAGCAGCTGCAGGCAATTTCGGCCGAACAGCGACGCCTCGCCAGCCTGCAGGAGCAGGAAGCGAAAGCCCAGCTCGACGAGGTCATCCGGGAAGGCCGCAAGACCCTCCTCGAGAAGTTCCCGGCGTGGAACAACCCGGAGAAGTTCGAGGCAGACCGCCAGCGCATTCGCAAGTACGCGACGGAGCAGGCGGGCTACAACGACGAGGAAGTCAAGCGGACCTATGACCCGCGTGCCGTTTCGCTGCTCTACAAGGCGATGCGGTACGACGAGATGATGGCGAAGCGTCCGCAGCCTGTTCCACAGGCGGGGCCGAAGCCGATGAGGGCGGGCTCGCCGCTCACGGCGCCAAGACGGACAACGGAAGTCACCAAGGCAAAACAGCGTCTCGCGAAAACCGGCAGCGTCAAGGACGCGGCTAAACTCTTCGAAGGCCTGATCTAGGGGACACCCAAATGGCACAGCCCAGCAATCTTTTCGACAGCTACGACAACGCGAATTCGATCCGCGAAGACCTGTCGAACATCATCTATAACATCTCGCCGGAAGACACGCCCTTCATGTCGGCTGTCGGTCGCGGCACCGTCAGTAACACATATTACGAGTGGCAGACCGACGCCCTTGCGGCGGCTTCCACCACGAACGCGGTGGTTGAAGGTGACGAAGCGACCCTCCAGGCGCAGACTGCGACCAGCCGCGTCGGCAACTACACGCAGATCAGCCGCAAGGTTGTCGGCGTGTCGGGCACTGACGAGGCCGTCGACAAGGCCGGCAAGAAGTCGGAACTCGCTTACCTTTTGGCGAAGGCGTCCGCCGAGCTGAAGCGCGACATGGAGACGGCCCTGCTTTACAATCAGGCCGCCGCAGTCGGCAATGCCTCGACGGCGCGCTACACTGCGGGCCTCCCGGCCTGGCTTAAGACGAACGTCGACAAGGCGGCGGGCGGCACAAACCCGACCCTCTCCTCAACGACCGATGGCTACCCGAACGCCGCTCGCGGCGACGGCACGCAGCGTTCCTTCACGGAAACGATCCTGCAGAGCGTGATCCAGCAGGTATGGGCGCAGGGCGGCGATCCGAAGATCTGCATGATGGGGCCGGTCAACAAGAAGCGCGCGTCGACTTTCGTCGGCATCGCCGCCAACCGCATGAACTACCCGGGCGGCAAGGCCGCGGCGTTCGCCGTGGTTGCGAGCGTTGACGTCTATCTGTCCGACTTCGGCCAGGTGAGCTTCATCGCCAACCGCTTCCAGCGCGACCGCGACGCCTTCATCCTTGACCCGGAATATGCGCAGGTCGACTACCTCCGCAACTTCCAGACCATGAACCTCGCGAAGACCGGCGACAGTGAGAAGAAGATGATCATCGTCGAGTACGGCCTGCGTGTGAAGACCGAGAAGGCGCACGGCATTGCCGCCGACCTGACCACGACCTGACGATAATGGCGGCGGGCTTCGGCCCGCCGCTTTCTACCAGCGCCATCACGGCGCTCGCTGCTCAACGTGAGAGAATTGAATGTCGAAACGTCTATTTTCGTTCGACCCTGTTCTCGGCATCAGTCGCTACTTCCACGCGGCTGATGACGGGAATAGCTTTGTTATTGAGACGGAGCAAGAGTGCGAACCGATCATCGAGGAGAACAAGCAGGTCTATAACGACGCCCCGGCCCGCATGGGCGACATGGTGCGCGTCGCGTCCCTCCCGACCTCGATCTATTTCAAGCTGAAGCGTGAGGGCATCGCCGATGATCCGGTCGCTTTCAAGCGCTGGCTCTCCGACCCCGACAACCGATTTTTCCGCACGCATCCGGGGGCGCTCTGATGACCGCTCTCGCGATCTGCCTTCCCTGCCGTGACATGGTGCACACGGGCTTCGCCTATGACCTGGCGCGGCTCACCGCTTACTGGACGGCGCGCAACGTGCCGCAGGGCGGGCGGCTGCATCTCTTCACCTGCGCCGGCACCCTGATCGCCGATCAGCGCGAGAAGCTGGTCAAGGAAGCCCTCAAGGCGAATGTCGACTGGCTGCTGTGGATCGACAGCGACATGCGCTTTCCCAAGGACGGCGCCGACCGGCTCATGGCGCATGGCAAGCCCGTCGTGGCGGCGAACTACGCGACCCGGCGTCTGCCGGTCGAGACGGTCGCTTTCAAGACGCCCGCCGCGAAGGACTTCGTCTACACCTACCCGACCAGCACCGGGCTCGAGAAGATCCATGCCGTCGGCATGGGCTTCATGCTCGTGAAGGCCGAGGTCTACCGCAAGGCGCTGCGGCCCTGGCACGACATCCACTACATCCCGGCGAACGGCGACCACTCCGGCGAGGACATGCACTTCTGCGCCCAGGCGCGCGCCGCCGGTTTCGACATCCTGATCGACCACGACGTGTCGAAGGACGTCCAGCACATCGGCCAGATCGAATTCACGCACGACCATGCGGTCGCCTGCATCGATGACGTTCAGAACAGGGGAGCGGCATGACTGTCAGCCTCACATTCCGCACCGAGCAGGACGATCCGCTGACCTTCGAACAGGTTGACGGCAACTTCGAAGCACTCGACACCGGCAAGGCCGACACCGGGCACACGCACGTCCCGACCGAAATCGTCGGCTCGACGTCCGCCGGGCGCGCGATGCTGACGGCCGCCGATGCCGCCGCGCAGACCGCGCTGTTGAACACGGCGACCACGTCCCTCAAGGGGCTGATGTCGGACGCCGACAAGACGAAGCTCGACGCGATCACTGGCACGAATACCGGCGACGAGACGGCCGCTGGCATCCTGACCAAGATCAAGACGGTCGACGGTGACGGCACCGGCCTCGACGCCGACAAGCTCGACGGCCTTGATGCCACGGCCTTCGCGCTGGCGTCACACACCCAGCTCGCAGCGACGATTTCCGACAGCACGTCGGCAGGTCGCGCGATGCTGACCGCGGCGAACGCTGCCGCGCAGACTGCGCTGCTCGACGCCGCTACCACATCCCTGAAGGGCCTTCTACCGGCCGCAGACAAGACGAAGATCGACAACTGGGATTTCACGGCCTACGCGCTTTTGAAGCCGCAGAAGTTCGGGGCACTCGGCGACGGGTCGACTAACGACATCACCGCCATCAACTCCTGGGCGGCCGCCGCCGGCGCGAAGTACATTCCTAACGGCAACTACATCACGTCGGGATCGGTTACGGCTTTTTCCCGGCCGCAGGCGATCATCGCGGATCACGCCCAGCGCAACGGAACGTACATTCCGTACCTCACGATCGCCGGGGCGGGGCTGACCTTTGATCAGCTGCCGAAGAACCATATTTTCGTGCAGCACTACACGTCGCATCGCGACGACGCGCAGACAATCCAGATCCAGCGTGTCGTCGACAACGACATCGGGCAGTCGAACCCAAAAGCCTTGCGGGTCAAGACGATCAAGCAAAACTCCAACGCCGGGGCCGAATGGGCGCTGTCTGGCGAGCTCGACAGCTATTCGAATACGTCCGCAACCGGCGACACGGCGACATCGGGTGTCGCCAACAAGTACGGTACGGGGCAGGTATTCGCCGGGCATTTTCAGGCCAACGATTTCAACGTCTATGGCGCAGCAACGTCCGTCTCCGGGCTTGTTGGCGCGGAGATGAACCTTCAGGCTGTCGGCCTGGATCACCCGACCGGAAACAGCGGTTTCGGTTATCGTCGTATCCTTGATCTCATCGCCAAGACGAACAAGAGCGCGACGGACTGGGACGTCAACGCCGGGAATAACTACGGCGAGGCGGAAATCGGCACGGGCCTCATCATTCGCAACGATGACGCCGGGCTCGGTACATTCCGCTACGGTCTGGTCATCGACGATACGACCGCGCCGGGGGCGTCGCATCCCATCACTACGGCGATGCTAGTGCAGACGTCGGGTGCGGATGGCGTCCAGATCAAGGGGGCCAACACGTCCGCCTCGCTTCGGATCGCGCCCGCCACCCCCGGTGCTTACGGCATTCGGCTCACGGGGGCTTTCACATCTGGCGCCATCGGCATCGACAGCGAGCGTTACATCACGTTCTCGACCGATGGAACTCGCAAATTCCGTTACAGCGCGGGGACCGATGGTTTTGAATTCCTGAACGGCATCACCCGCCGCGCTTACATCCAAGTCACGAGCACGCCGGGGCTTTTCCTCAACGACGTGAAGGTTGTCGGCACTCGCGACACCGGCTGGACGGCGATGACCGGGTCGACGGACAAAGCCACATCCTACGCAACCTCCACCGTCACGCTGGCGCAGCTCGCGGGCCGCGTCATGGCGATCCAAGCAGCACTCACCACTCACGGAATTCTCGGGGCATGATGACCACTTCTGACATCGCACAGAACTTCACGAACATCCTCAACGGAACCAGCTTTCAGGGCGGGCAGGTGGCGCTGGTCGCCGCGATGTACGCCTGGCTCGAGGATCTGAAGAGCGGGAAGCTGGTCGTCATTGAAGCGGACCGCCTCGCGACACTGGAGAAGCCCTCCGGCGGGGGCGGCAACGATGAGTAGCCAATACTGGCAGACTGGCTACGCGACACCGGGTTACGTCATCGGCGATCTGCCGGAGACGAACCAGATCCGCACGTATGCCGGGCTCAAGTCTGCAATCGCTGGCTGGCTCAACCGCGAAGACCTCGGAACCCGTATCGACGATTTCATCGATCTGGCCGAAGCCCGCTTCAATCGCGAGCTTCGCGTCAACGCGATGATCGAGCGCGCGACGACGATGGCGACGGACAATTACCTGACGCTGCCGCCCGACTGGCTGCAGCACGTCGCCGTCGAGGTTGACGGGCTGCGCGACGCGGCGACCTATGTCGCGCCCGAAGAAATGTACGACCTCACGGCGGACGGCATCACCGGCGCGCCGCGGTATTACACGATCGTCAATAACGCCATCCGGCTCCTGCCGGCGCCGAGCAGCCCGACGTCCGTGGAGATCACCTATTACAAGGCGGTCCCGGCGCTATCCGACGCACAGACGAGCAATTGGCTGCTGTCGCGCTCGCCCGATCTCTACCTTTTCGGCGCGCTGGTCGCTGCCGAGCCCTACCTGATGAACGACGAGCGCGTCGCTCTTTGGGCCGCGCAATCCACCGCGATCATCGCGGCGATGAACATGGAGAGCGAGCGCGCGAAGCGCCCCTCCGGTGCGCTCCGGCGCAAGGTCAAGAGCTTTGGATAAGGAGAAGAGAGCATGGCGCTTCAGTATTCCGTTGAAGTCCGCAACGCCCAGCTCGACACATTCGAGAGCGAGATCGGCACGGCTGCCGTTTTGAAGCTGCGCAGCGGCCCACCCCCGTCCGATTGCGCGCAGGCCGACAGCGGCACCGTCCTCGCCTCGATGACGCTGCCATCTGACTGGATGGCCGCGGCCTCCGGTGGTTCGAAAGCGAAGAACGGCACCTGGCAAACGACGAACGCCGCAGCGACCGGCACGGCGGAGCATTTCCGGCTTTACGCCTCCGACGGCACGACCTGCCACGCGCAAGGCACCGTCTCGCTGACCGACGGCAATGGCGATCTGAAGCTCGACAACGTGTCGATCACCGCAGGCCAGACCGTCACGATCGACACCTTCACGCTCATCGCGGCGAACTCCTGACGATGGCGACGGGCGGAGCGATAATCGTCCAGGACGACGACCGGCTCTCGGCGACGGGCAACATCCGCGGCGACAGCATCGGCACGCTCTCGCTCGCGCAAGGGGCGAACGCCCTTTCCGCAGAGGGTCACGCCAACATCGTCGGCAACGCAACGCTCTACCCCGGCGACACGCTTCTCGGCTTCGGCATCGTCCGGGGCTGGATTTCCCCGACCCCAACTCGCAACAGCTGGACGCAGTTAAATGCCTGATACAACCACGCCAGTCCTGAACCTGGTCAAGCCGGAGATCGGCGGATCGGATGACACCTGGGGCACGAAGCTGCACAGCGACCTCGACATCGTCGACGGTCTCTTCCAGTCCGGCCCGGCTCTCCGCGTCTCGAAAGGCGGCACGGGGGCGACGACCGCGGCGCAGGCTCGCACGAACCTCGGTCTTGGCGACATCGCCACGCAAGCGAAGAGCGCGGTAGACATCACGGGCGGCACGATCGACGGGGTGACGATCACGGGCGGTGGCATCGCCGGGCTCGACGACCCGCTGCCGATCAGCGATGGCGGCACCGGTGCCCGCACTGTCGGGCTGGCGCGCGCCGCGCTCGGCCTCGGCACGATGGCGCAGCAAGATAACACAAACGTCAACATCAACGGCGGCACGATCTCCGGCCTCGGCACGCCGCTGCCGATCGCGTCGGGCGGCACCGGGGCCGCAACCGCGAGCACCGCGCGCCAGGCTCTCGGTCTCGCCATCGGCGTCGACGTCCAGGCTTATGACATAGACCTCGCGGCCCTCGCGGCCCTGACCGGCACCGGCTACGCAAAGCGCAACGGAAACGGCGACTGGATACTCGACACGCCCGCAGGCAGCGGGGGCGGGGGCGGTACGGGCACCGTGACGAGCGTTGCCGGTGCTGGCAGCGTCAACGGGCTCACACTCTCGGGCAGCGGCTCCACGGACGTCGTTCTGACGCTGGGCGGAACGCTCACCGGCGTCAGCCTCACGTCGCAGGTGACAGGCGTGCTGCCGACAGCCAATGGCGGCACGGGGTCGAACAACACCACAAACGCCCGGCGAAATCTCGACGTGTCGCAGGCCGGTTGCACGGAAGGCCGCAACCCGCAGACCGCGACCAACTATAACCTCGCCCTGACGGACAAGGGCATGCTGATCGCGATCTCGAATGCCTCGGCGAACACCGTCCGCGTGACGCCGCAGGCCAATGTCGACTGGCCGGTCGGCACGACGATCCGCGTCATGCAGACCGGCACCGGCAAGACGCAGATTACGGCAGGCACCGGCGTTACGATCCAGTCGAAGAACGGCACTTTCATCTCGGCGCGTTACGGCGTGGTCACGCTGGAACGCCTCGCGAATGACCTTTGGGTTGCTTACGGAGACACGTCGGCGACATGACCTATTTGCCGCTCGAAATCCCTCCTGGCGTGGTGCGGGGCGCAAACCCCGACGACGTCACCGGGCGCTGGTACGACAGCAATATGGTGCGCTGGCGTGACGGCCGCATGGAGCCCGTGCGGGGATGGAAGCGGCTGACCTCGACGGCCTTCGCCAAGACGCCGCGCAAGGTCCACCAGTGGCGCACGAACGACAACATCCTGCAAACGATCGTCGGCACGGATGGCTCACTGCTGATCTACGACGACGGAGATTGGACGGACGTCTCGCCTGATGGGCTGCCGGATTTCTTCGTCGGCGGCGCAGGCTTTGGCGCCGGGCCGTTCGGCGGTGGCAGCTTCGGCACGCCACGCCCTTCCGGCATCACGACCCTGTCGCCGAAGCGTCCGATGTGGAGCATCGCGAACTGGGGCGAAGACCTTCTCGTCGTCAATTCCTCCGACGGTCGGCTGCTCTTTGTCGACGCCACATCGCCGACGGATCAGCTGCGCGCGGTCGGGACTTATGACATCGTGTCGACCACTCGGGCGACAAACGTAACGACCGTAGTCACCGATCAGCGGCACAATCTCACTGACGGCCGGAGCGTCGAGATCGCCGGTGTTACCGGGACCGGCTTCAATACTGCATCCGCGTCCGTGACGGTCGTCGACGGCTTCACCTTCACCTATACGAACACCGGGACTGACGGCTCCGGCTCCGGCGGCATCGTTACCGACAATACGATCCCGACCGGCAACCGCGCCGTGCTGGTAACGCCCGAGCGGCACGCACTGATCCTGCAGCCCGACGGCGAACCGTTCCGTGTCGGCTGGTGCTCGCGCGAAGACTTCTACGATCATGTTTACTCCAGCGACACGAACACCGCGGGCTATCTTGACCTGCGCTCCGACACGCCGCTCTTCCAGATGTGCTCCGTCCGTGAAGGCACCCTGATCTGGTCGGAGAGCAACGTCTTTCTGATGCGCTATGTCGGGCTGCCCTTCATCTACGGTTACGACGACCTCGGCGGCTCCTCGCTTTACGCGCCGCAGACTTTCGCCGAATTCGACGGCCGCTGCGTCTGGATGGATCTGCAGCATTTCAAGCTCTACGACGGCGGCAGCGTGCGGCCCATCGAGTGCCCGCTGGCCGACTACATCTTCAGTGACATCGACCCGCTGCAGGGCCCGCGCAAGGCCTGGGCGGAGCGCAGCGGCGTCTTCCCGGAAATCTGGTTCCACTACCCGTCGAACGGGTCGAGCGAGTGCGATCGGCTCGTCATCTGGAACTACTCGGAAAACTGGTGGAGCATCGGCCAGCTGCCGCGCTCTGCTGGCGCACCGGCCAAGGCTGGCCCCCGGCCGATCCTGGCCGCGCCCGACGGCCATCTGTACCAGCACGAGGAGGGGTGGTCCTACGACGGCTTCGACCCGAGCACGATCTATCTTGAGAGCGCGGTGCTCAACGAGCCCAGCACGGAGAACTCGGTTTCCGTGTCGCAGATCGTGCCGTCGAACGGCGGCAACTACGAGCTGACCTCCTACACGATTTACAGCCGCATGACGCCGAACGGGGTGGAGCGGACCTTTGGTCCGTACAACTCCCGCAGCGACGGCTATGTCGACTGCCGTGCCATCGGGCGCGATCTGCGCATCCGGGTCAGCGCCCGCGACGGCGGCGACTGGAGCATCGGCCGCCTGCGTCTGAAAGTCGGAGCGATGGGGGGCCGCCGATGAACATCAACCTCCCGCCCGCTTCCGGTGCGCTCGGCATCATCGTCGACGCGATCCGCCGCGCCTTCATCCCGGCCGTCTCGATCAACGAGGCCGCGCCCCGCATCCTTCTCCGGTCGCCCGACGGCACGACCTGGGAAGTCACCGTCGACAATTCCGGCACCCTGACGACCGCTTTGAACAGCGGCAAGTCGCGGCCTTAGAGGAGATCAGCACATGTCATTTCTCGATTGGCTCTTCGGCAGCGGCGACACCACGACGACCACGAAGGTCGACCTTCCGCCGTGGTACGAGGACGCAGCGAAATCTACGCTGAAGCAGGCGATGAACGCCGGCGACTGGTACGCGCAGCCCTATCAGGGCGACCAGTACGCCAACCTCAACAGCCAGCAGCGCGCCGCCATCGGCGCAGCCCGGAACAACGTTGGCTCGACGAATGCAGGCTACCGCACGGCGATGGCAGGCACGCAGGACGTGATGAATTACGACCCGTCGATGGTGAAGGACAACTTCACGGCCAAGAACATCGAGGCCGACACCGTCAAGGCCGGGCAGCAGTACTACAACTATAACCCGAACAATGTGAATGGCGGGTCGTTTCTCAATCAGAACGTCAACCGCTACATGGACCCGAACATCAAGAACGTCGAGAAGTACGCGCTCGACGCCATCGAGAAGTCGCGGCTCGGCTCGCTCAACCAGGCGGCGGATGCGGCCATCGGCGCACGCGCGGGCTTCGGCTCGCGGCAGGGCGTGATGGAAGGTGTTGCCAATGCGAACGCGGCGGAGGCCGCCGGGCAGACCTCGGCGAACATCCGCAGCCAGGCCTATAACAACGCGACCGCGCTCATGGAGCAGGACATGCAGCGCAAGCTGCAGGCCGGGCTCGCGAACCAGTCGACGGACCTGAACAACGCGCAATTCAAGGCGAATGTCGGGCTGCAGAACATCGGCAACCGGCTCAATGCTTCGCTCGCGAACCAGTCCGCCGGGCTGCAGGCCAACCAGTTCAATCAGCAGCAGCGGCTTGCCGATGCGCAGCTGAACATGCAGGGACAGCTCGCCAACCAGCAGGCCGGGCTGCAGGGCGCCCAGCTGAACCTGAACGCGGCCAATCAGTACGGCAACCTCGCATCAGGCAAGCAGGCCGACTTCCTCACCGGCCTGCAGGCTTCGCTGGCGGGTGGCAACATGCTGCAGGCCGACAAGCAGGGCAACCTGACGCAGAAGGCGAACCAGTACAACTCGCTCCGGCAATATCCGGTCGACATCCTGAACATGCAGCTGTCGGCCCTCAACGGCACGCAGCTGCCGACCGGCACGTCATCCACGACGAGCAACCCGTCGAGCCCGCTGATGTCCCTCCTCGGTCTCGGCATGACGGGGGCCTCGATGCTGCCGATGTTCGGCCTCGGCGGCATGGGGATGGGCGGTTTCTCCGACAAGCGCGAGAAGACCAACATCCAGAAGCTCGGCAAAGACCCCGACACCGGGCTCGACATCTATGCCTATGATTACAAGGCGGACGTCGAGGCGTCGCGGAAGAACAAGACGCCGATGCCGATGAAGCGTGTCGGGCCGATGGCGCAGGACATCGAGAAGATGCACCCGGGCTCGACCAAGAAGATCGGCGGCAAGATGGTTGTCGCGAACCTGGGCATCGGGGGCTGACATGGCGTTCTTCGACACGCTCCGCAACATGGGGCTCTTCCAGCCCCCGGCTTCGACCGCGCCGTCGCAGCAGGACACGCCTTACGGCCTCTCCGAGCAGGACATCGCCGGGGCGCGTAACGGCGCGCTGGGGCAGATGGGCATGCAACTGCTTGCCGCTGGCATGGCTATGCCCTCGGCGCAGCGGGCGCAGATCCTCGCGCAGATGAACCCCGCCGGGGCGATGCAGTCCAACATCCTGAACACCGCGCAGATGCGCCTCGCGCAAAAGCGTCTCAGCCGCGAGGATGAGCAGTACGCGCAGGAACAGGCCGCCCAGCAGCGCAAGGACCAGTCACTGAAGGCGATCACCGATCAGATCAAGCAAACCCCTCCGGGGCAGGTGCGCGACGCGGCGATGTTCTTCCTTCAGGCTGGCAATCTCGAGAAAGCGGGCGAGATCATCTTCGGGCGCAAGCAGCAGTTCGACCCGGCGACGGGCGGCATGGTGACGACCGACTATTTCGGCGGTCCGGTCGGCCAGCAGGCGAGCGCTGCTCCGGCGCGCTCCACGCCCGGCCCGTCTGCCATCCCCCAGCCGGTCAGCACCGGCGTTCCGGGTGCGCCGCAGCCGTCCTCCGTGGCGGAGCTTACCGACGGCTGGCAGCGCATCACCGGCGACCGCAACCTGCCTCCGCAGTTCGGCGGCCAGGTCGATCAGGCGACGATGAACTGGCGATCGATCACCGGAGACCAGAACCTGACACCGGACGAAACCCGCTACATCATGTCCAAGGCATCGGCGGCCGGGAACGCTGCCGCGGGCTTCGACGCCTGGCGCGATCTGCGCAAGGCGCAGGCCGAGCAGCGGAAGGCGATGGCGGACCAGCGCAACGCTGCAGGCGACGACCAGCGACAGACGCTGCAAGACAACCGGGGCGCGGCGGAGAACTTGCAGAAGGACTTCGCGGCGTCGACGAAGACGTATCAGACGGTCGTCGACGCAGCGCAGCAGGTCTCGCAGCTGGTATCGAGCGGCGACATCTCCGGCGCCGACAAGCAGGCCGTCCTCTACGCCTTCGTCAAGTCGCTCGACCCGCTCGGCGCTGTGCGCGACGGCGACGTTGCAATGGCTCAGCAGATCGCCGGGCTGCAGCAGTGGATGCAGAATTACGAAGAGACGATCCGGAAAGGCGGTGCGATCGGCACTAACGTCGCGATGGAGATCGCGCGGACGATGGGCCGCCTCGGCGACATGGCGCAGGCGAAGATCAACCAGAAGAAAGCGCAGTACGGCGCGCTGGCCGAAGCCCGGCAAGTGCCGCCTGACATGGTCTTCGGGCGCGGTACCGGCGATCTTCGCAACACGCCGTTGTTCCAAAGCCCGCCAGCGGCCGCGAGAGCGCCTTCCGAGGCGGACTTCAACGCAGCTGCCTCGCAATACCCGGAGTAGAACATGGCCTCGACAGCGGACCTTAAAGCGGAGTTCATGCGCGCTCACGAAGCCGGCGACAAGCAGACGGCGGCGAACTTGATCGCTGAAATCCGTCGGCGCGAAGGCGCGTCAGCGTGGGGCGATCAGGCGAAAGCCGGTGTGGTCGAAGGGCTCGCGGCGATCCCCGGCGCAATCGGCGATACGCAGGACGCCACGGGTAGGGCTGCGGGCTGGGTGGCCGAGTTCTTCGGCGCTTCGCCGGAGACATCCGACACCGTCCGCTCGGTCGCCTCGCGGGTTGCCGTGCCTGGCATCGGCGCTCGCATGCCGACGTCGCAGGACGTCGCCAAGATGGCCGAACCCGTCACCGGAGAGCTGGCCCCTTACGACGAGGCCACAACCGGGCAGAAGTACATGCGCGCCGGGTTGCGCACGCTGCCCAGCGCCGCGCTAGGGCCGGGCAGGGCCACGGCGAAGCTCGCGGGCGGCCTTGCCAGCGGCATCGCGTCAGAGGCCGCCGGGCAGGCGACGGAGGGCTCGATGCTGGAGCCCGGTGCCCGCTTCGTGGCGGGCCTCGCCGGTGGCGTGGCCGCTGGTGGCGGCGTTGACTATTTCAACCAGCCCAGCGCCCCGCTCCGGGGGTACGGCGCACGGTCGCAGAAGCTCGTCGCGCAAAGCTTGCGCGACCAGTTCAACGGCGACGTTAACGCAGCCGTTGCCCGCAGCGACCAGCTCGGTCCCGACGCCATGCTGCTCAACCTCGGCCGCCGCCCGGCAACCGACGCCGCGGCACTTGCCAGCCAGCCGACGGGCGCGGTCGGCACGATCACTGCAGCGCTCCAGCGCCAGCGGGAAGGCGCGGGAGGCCGCGCCGAGGCGGACTGGCAGGCGGCAGTCGGCCCCTCCGTCACACGGCATCAGCAGGAGCTGCGCGCAGCGCAGACACGGGCCGGGGCGAGCGATCTCTACGACATCGCGCGCGGTCGCCCGGTGGACGCCTCACCCGTCTGGACGACGATGTTCCGCGCGCGGCAGGAGGCCGGGAACGACCGCAGCTCGCGCGAGATCATCGACAGCCTCGCCGAGATGCTGATGGACCCCCGCACCGGGAACGTCGTGCGCGGTCGCGGCTTCCAGATGGACACGCGGAGCATGATCGCCGACGCGCAGGGGCTCGTGAATGTGCGGCAGGCCATCGACACCCGCATCCGGCAGATCGGCGCGACCCTCACGAACAACCCGGCAGACGACATCTACCAGCTCGGCTCGCGCACCCCCGTCGGCAGGCACCTGACGAGCATCCGGCGCACGATCAACGAGACGCTGCACCAGGATGCGGTCATTCGCGATGCCGACCGGACCTTCGCCGGAGCGGAGGCGACGCAGCGCGCTTACGACACGGGCCGGACAAAGGTGCTCGGCGTCGGCGACAGCTACATGGAGCCGGAAGCACTCCGCGCCATCCTCGCCAACCCCCGCACGACCGCTCAGGAGCGCGCCGCGCTGCTGCAGGGCATGGCGCAGCGCGGCTCGCAGATGATGCGGGACACGAAGCCCAACCGCAACGAGGGCGCGGCCTTCGGCAGCAGCATTGCCACGCCGAATAACCTCGACCGGATCGCCGTCGCGAACGGCCCGGAGGCTGCGGCCCGCGTGCGCAACATGGCGCAGCGCGAAGACGTCTTCGCGAAGGACGCAAACCGCATCCTCGGCGGTTCGCAGACAGCGGATAAGCTGGCTGCAGGAAAAGCGTACCCCAGCCCGAACGTTGGCGAAATCCCTATAGGGGGGACAAACCCGTTCTCGCTCTCCGGTGTGGTGTCGATGATCGCCAGCGGATTGAACAAGGCGACGGGCAACATCATCGGCGCGCGGCGTGCGCGCGTGGCGGAAGACGCCGCGCGGCTGCTGACGGCAACCGGCGAGGAGCGGGGGCGAGCCGTGCGGAGCCTTATGGGCTACGCGAATAGCCTTCAGGAGAACGATCCCATGCGCGCCCTTATCATGCGGGCGCTCGTGATGGCGCAAGCCGCACGGCAGAACACGACGGGAGCTAACCAGTGATGCCTCATCGGGCAATGGACAGTGACGAAAGGCTTGAGGCGATGGCGGACGAGTGGGGTCGAAACTCGGAACGGATCAGCGCGCTCGAAGTCGAAATCCGGCACCTGAAGGAAAGGCTCGACGAGAAGTTCGACGACCTCTCCGCCGGAAACCGCGTCACCGGGCAGAAGGTGCAGGAAATGCACGACCTGCTCATGCAGGCGCGCGGGGCGAAGTGGGTCATCGTCGGCGCTGCCGGGCTCGCGGGCTTCGTGTCCGGCAAGATCGGCACGGCCCTGCTTACCCTTTTCGGCGTTAAACTCTAGGAGAACCGCATGCAGCTGAACGCCAAGTCTGAAAGCCTGCTCAAGAAGCTTCACCCCGATCTGGCCCGTGTCGTCCGGCGCGCGGCGGCATCGCTCACCGGCGAGCTCGGCTTCGTCGTGACCTGCACGCTGCGGACGCTCGACGAGCAGAAGAAGCTGATGGCTGCGGGCGCGACCCGCACCATGCGGTCGCGGCACCTGCCCGGCAAGACAAATGGGCTGTCGCACGCCGTCGACCTCGCCGCCACGATCGGCGGCGCGGTGAAGTGGGACTGGCCGCTTTACGCCAAGCTGGCGAAGGTTATGGAAGCGGCGGCTAAGGCCGAGAAGGTTCCTGTTGAGTGGGGCGGTTCGTGGTCGAGTTTTCGAGATGGCCCTCACTACCAGCTTCCTTGGTCTTCCTATCCTGGATAAACATAGGAGAAGCGAAGCATGTTCACGACAATCGACAAGGCGCTGGCCGCGCTGGTGATGGGCCTCTTGTCCATCCTCAACCTGCTGTTCGGCATCGACCTCGGGCTGTCACCTGAGACGGTGAGCGCCATCATCGCGGCCCTTACGCCGCTGATCGTCTACCTGATCCCGAACAAGCAGAAGACGGCTTGAGCTGGCAGGAAGCAATCGCCTTCGGCGTCGTGCTCGTGGGGCTCGGCGCCGGAGCCTTTCTCGTGGCGCAGCGCCCGGCCTTCTGGATCGGCTTCGGCGTCCTCGCGCTGAAAAAGCTCTGGCCGCTCATCATCAAGCGGAAGACACCGGAGGAAGAGGCGCAGGACCATCAGGATCACCGCCAGCGGACGGAGCGGGACGCTCGCGGCAAAGAGCGGATGCGCTAGGGCGCGCCTCAAGCATCGCCTGATAGATGCCGATCCACGTTTCCCGCTCTGCGCCCGCGTCGTGCATTTCTTTGGTCGGCTCCACCGGCGCCACTACGAACCCCTCCGCCTCAAGGGCTGAGAGGGCGGCGGTGAGGGCTTCCTCGACAACCTCAGGCCCGGTTGTCCAATAACTTTCCAGAACAGCGTGGGCCGCCTCCACAGCCTTCTCCATCGGTGTCTGTGTCATTGCACGGTCCTTCTCCAAAGGACGTTGCCGTCCATGTCTTCGATGCTCAGCACGTGGTCATTGAGACGACCATGATCCTCCGGTTTGCATTTCGCGCTTGGTTGGATCGGATACCATCCGTCTTTCGTGCGCATGATCCATATGTCGTGTGGCAATAGCGGCCTTCTCTTCGGTGTCTGTGTCATGCTGTCTCCTCGTGAATGCGGCGGGCAGTCATGCGGTCAGCATCTAACATCCTTGCATATTCATCCGCAGCCTGCTCATGCGTCCACGGCAGTATGTTGCGCGCCTGCCGGTCGCGTATCTCGACCATTGCTTTCCTCAGCTTCGCCACCTTCGCCTTCTCGGCGGCAAGCTCTGCCTCAAGAGCGGTGATGCGGGAACGGAGGGCGTCGGCAATGACTGCGCACGGCATTCGCCCGAAGCCATCAGTGGGGTATCGCGTTGCCAAGTCGAATATGATCTTGGCCGCTGCTTCATCAGCCCAATCGCTCACTTGCTCTCTCCTGTCATCATGCTGCGTAACTCCCTCTCGTGCTCGCCCAGTGCTGCCGGGCATACGGTTTCCCGTTGCCCTCGTACTTGATCCCGGTGTAGTGCTCCGGGTTGAAATACCACGACGGCCAGATGCAGACGTCGGGCCACGGGCGGCCCTCGAAGACCGTCTGCATGAGCCGATTGCCGACGCAGCGCCACGGCTCGCCCGCCGACGCGCAACTCACGGCCGCGACCATCGCCGCGGCGAACGGCGAGCCGGGCAGGGAGGCGTAGAGCGGCGTCAGCAGCCCGGGGCGGACCTCCTCCTGCTCGGCCACGGCCCAGGCGCTCGCGGGGCTGTCCTTGAACAGCTCATCCACCGGGCGCAGGCACTCGCTGTCCGCCCCCGGCATGAACCCGCCTTGCTCGTGCAGGATCTCATAGCGGATGACGTCGGCGACGCCCCGCCACTCCTCTTGGTCGCGATAGGCATTGACCAGCCGCTGATTGCGCCACGGCCGGTAAAAGACCGTCGCGTTGCTCCATAGCCGGTATCGCCAGTCCGGGTGATGCTCGCGCCAGGTGTCGAGCCATTGGCGCGGCGCCGGACGCGGGCCGATCCATATCTGGTGGATGATGCGGGGCAGCATCACCCTTCTCCTAGCGCAATGTGCCGGGCCCGCACATAGGCCCAGTAGGTCCACGCCTTCAGCTTCGGGCAGCCGACGTCGAGCAGGGCGTCGTAGAGGCAGTCGTCGGCTTCCTTCATCGGCATCACACGGGGCGTACCGTACCAGACGACCGGCAGGTGGTTGCGCGCCTTCTGGCAAAGATAGTCGTGGACGATGGCGGCAGGCTTGTAGTGTCGGGGGTTGAACCCTGTCCAGCCTGGCACGCTGGCGAGGTCGGTCTTGAAGTTCACCGGGACCGTGAGTTTGACCCAAAGGCCGACGATAGGCAGCCCTATCCAGGTCTGGGTGAACGTCTCGCCGTACCATTCGAGCGGCTTGTTGAGCCGATAGAGCGGATTGCCGGTGATGCCGACCCCCTCGACCCGACGCAGATCGACCTCGGAAAAGTGCGGGAGGCTTTCTGGATTGTCTTTTTGCTTCAAGCCCCCCGTTTCTGCAGGTGCGGGAGGGTCTAAGTCATTGGCAGCCTCGCGGATCAGTCGGACCGGTTCGCTCTCTTCCGGCTTACCCATTGCCGCCCTCCTCGCCGATGAGAGCGGACAGCGCCGCCCGGCGGGTGGCGAACTCCGTGGCGAGGTCATCCTTGCGTGTCAGCAGATCGACCCGGTGCGCTTCAAGAGCGGTCATCTCATGTTGCAGACCGTCCATGCGCTTGCCCAGCTCGTCAATATCCTTGTCGATCATCGCCGTGAGGTTCGCCAGCATCTCGTCGCCATAGCCCCGCTCGGCGATCAGTTTCTCGGTCAGTGCAATCAGGTTCATGTCAGTTCTCCGTTGTGCGTGATGTCAGTCGGGTGAGGCGGCGGGGCGCGTGCATCGCAGCGTAGCCCCCGTCGAAGTCTCCTTCAGGCTCCGGCCAGTCGGGCGGATCGTCGTGGCGCCGGGCGAAATGCCGTTGCACCTTGCCGAAGGTGTAGCCGATGAACAGGCCGCAGCAGGCGCACATGAACATCAGGCCGACGATGATGTATTGCTTGTCGATCACGTCTTGCCCTCCAGCCGGTTCGCGACCAGCGTTGCGTAACCAGCGATGTCGACCCAGTTGTCGGCATAGTCCGGGTCGCCGTTGAGGATGCGCGCGATCTTGTCGCTGATGACGTCGAGCGCGTGCAGCTGGTCCGGCTTCAGGCACTTCTGCCGCTTGTTCAACTCGCTGCGGATCAGCGCCTTCAGCTCCACCGCGATCAGCGCATGGTCCTCGAAATCGCCATACCGCGCACCGCGCTCGGCAAGCACGTCCTTGATTTCCGTCATTCGCTCTTCTCCATTGCCTCGTTGATTGCGTCGACCAGCAGTGCGCGGGCCATGACTTCCGGCTTCGCGCCGATCTTCTCGGCCTCGCGCAGCATCCACTCGCGCTGCGCATCCGGCAGCGGGGCAACGCGATGGTTCCATTTCACGTAATATCGGACCACGTTGAAGGCGTTGACCCGGCTGCACCCGACACGGCGCGCGATCTCGGCGCAGTTCAGCCCCGCCATGTAAAGCTCGAGGATGCGCTCGGCCCTCGCCCGGCGCTGGAAGCGGACAGCGCCGCCTTTATGAGTGACCCTAGCCACGCTTCATCGCCTCCATCAGCACGTCTTGAACGCTCCGCTTGCTCTCGAGCCGCGCCAGCACCAGCTCGTCGGCGGTGCCCTTCGCCGTTATGTAGTGGATGAACACCGGGCGGTCGTAACCCGCCTGCAGCTGGCGCGTCGGCCCGATGCGCTCGATGATCTGCTGGTGCTGCTCCAAGTCCCACCACAGCCCGAAGAACGCGATGATGTTGCCGCCGTCCTGCAGGTTGAGCCCGTGCCCGGCGGATGCAGGGTGCGCGAGGAGCATCCTGATCTTGCCGTTGTTCCAGTCGGTGATCGTCTGCGGGTCGGCGTCCAGCTCTCGCGCAAACTTGAACCGGGCCTGCAGCCGGGCGAGGTCGCTCTTGAAATGGTAGGCCACCAGCACCGGCATGCCCGCCGCCTCCTCGACGATGCTTTCCAGCGCGTCGAGCTTAGCGTTGTGCAGTTCGGCCCAGGCTCCGCTCTCGTCGGTGTAGAGCGCGCCGTTTGCCGCCTGCAGCAGTTTGACCGTCAGCGCGGCCGCATTGGCCGCGGTGATCTCGTGCGCGCCCAGCTCGGCGAAGGCTTCCTTCTGCAGCTGGTCATAAACCTTGCGCGCCTTCGCCGGCATCTCGACGCCGATCACGTTCTTGATCGGCTCTTTCAGGTCGAAGTAATCCTTCGCCTCAAGGCTGAAGCAGATGTCGGACAGCGCGGCGTGGATCTGCTCGTCGGCGAAGGCACGGGGCTTCAGCATCGTCCAGCCATCCGGCATCGGCATCTGGTGAAAGTAGCGATCGGCGAATGCGCCGTAGGTCTTGCCGAGGCGTTCGCCCTGATCCAGGAACCAAATCTGGCCCCACAGATCGACAAGGCCGTTCGGCGCGGGCGTGCCGGAAAGCTCAACGAAGCGGTCGATCAGCCCGGCCTTGACGACCTTGCCCAGCGCGCGAGCCCGTGCGCCGCCCTGGTTGAGCCGGAAGCCTTTCAACTTCGTCGCCTCGTCGGCCACGACCATGCGGAACGGCCACTGCTTGCCGAGCGTCTGTACGAGCCAGGGCAGCTGCTCATAGTTGGTCGTATAAATGTCGGCGGGCGTGCGCAGCGCGACCTTGCGCGCTGCCTCTGCGCCGGTGATCGTCGACACCTTCAGGTGATTGAAGTCGGACCACTTGCGGACCTCATCCGGCCATGTGCTTTGCGCGACGCGCAGAGGGGCCAGCACCAGCACCGGGTCGGGATCGAGCAGCCGCAGGACGTCGATCGCGGCGAGCGTGGCGGCACTTTTCCCCAAACCCATACCAGCCCAAATGGCTATGCGTTCGTTCTCGACAATCGCCTTGATGATCTGGCGTTGATATGGGCGAGGGGTGAATTTCACAGCGCGCCTCCGATGCGGGCGCGGGCGATGTCCATATACTGCTCGTCGCGCTCAATGCCGATGAACCGGAGGCCTTCCAGCATCGCGGCCTTGCCCGTGCTACCGGAGCCCATGAAGGGGTCAAGCACCAGGCCGCCGGGTGGCGTCACAAGGCGGGCGAGATATCGCATCAGGTCCGTCGGCTTGACGGTCGGGTGATTGTTGGCGCGCGGTTCGCCAGTCGTGCCTGCGTACGGGTTGGCCTTGCCGCCTTCCATCACCAGTCCGGCGCTACCTTCGGCCCGCCCCTCATCACGGTCTTTCTTGCTCGCCTTGGCGCAGTAGAAAAACCGGGAGTTGCCCTCTGGAAAACCCGCCAGCACGTCGCCGCTGCCGTCGTGGATCAGGTTTGCGGGCCAACGCCCCGTGGGTTGCTGGAACGCCTTGCCCGTCGTCTTGCCGGGTTGGTTCATGCCGGAGCCGCCGTGCAGAGACTGGCTCTCGCTGCGCCCGCCGCTTTCAGCATAGGCTCCGCCGTTGAGGTTTTCGGTCGTCGGGATCCTCGCACCGTCGACATTGATCGCGCCGGTTCCGTACTTCAGGACGTTGGCGGCCACAGTCCCGGCGAGCGGCTTGCGCGCGACCGTGATCGGCTCCAGCGCGGGCTTTAATGCCGTGCCCCAGCCTTGCCACTGGCGGGCGGCATCGGTGGCGGGTGCGGTGATGTCCCAGCCCCCAGCGTAGTCGCCGTAAGCCTGCTTGCCGTCCGCAGCTTTGCTCGCGCCCCAGTTCTTTTCGCGCCCGACGACCTCACGCTCCGCGCCCGCCGCCTTATCAATCGCCTTGCTCACGTCGAGCGATTTCGGGAAGCCGGAACCGTATACCCAGGCGATCAAATCCCGGATCTCAAAGCCCGCGTCCTCGATGCGCACGGCCATACGGTGCTGTGTCCGGGTGCCTGCGAACGCCAGCAGGTGCCCGCCGGGCTTCAGCACGCGCAGGCATTCCCGCCAGATCGCCTCGCTCGGCACGTCATAGTCCCATTTCTTGCCCATGAACGACAGGCCGTAAGGCGGGTCGGTCACGATGCTGTCGACGCTGTTCTCCGGCATGGTGCGGAGCACGTCGAGGCAATCGCCGTTGTGCAGCGTGAATTTCACATCGCGCGGGGCGCGGATGACGGAGAGCAGGAGGCGGAGAGCTTCAGTCACTTCGCACCACTCCGCAGCTGCTTCAACTTGTTGGTCACGGCCTTGAGCGAGCGGCCGAAGCGGTCGGCGAGATCGCGCCGCGACACGCCTTTGTCGCGAAGCTCGAGCAGCCGCGCCTCCTCCGCCGGTGTCCAGAGGGTCTTGGTCATGCCAAAGCCTCCTCAACGGTTGCGTATGTAACGCCGAGAGCGGCGGCGATGGCCTGACGGCTGTACCCCCGGGATTTCAGCTCGCGGATGCGCGCGGCCTTGTCCTCGGCGGGGTGCGCCTTCTCCGTGAACGTGACACTGCGGACACGGTGTATGGCGGCGTCTATGGTGTCGGGGCTGAAATGCCCGGGCGTGTCAGCGCCGGGCTGCTTGGCTTCCAGCTTCAAGGCATTCGTGACAACGTGCTCGCCGTGCCGCCCGATGCGGTTGATCAGAGTGCCGATTGACTGCGTTTCGAAGGGCTTCAGCGCCTTGTACGGCTTGGGGTAGGTGAGCGCGATGATCCCGGCGCTCTCACAAACCCGCTTCACTTGCAGCGCCCATTCCGCGCCAGACCGGACGCCCGCCTTGTAAAGCGCCAACTTTGAAATCGGCGTCACAGTGCCGTTGATCGAGGCGAAGATCGACGCTTGCATTTTGCTGTCGGCAGCGATGACGGAGCAGGGAACCTCGTCATAGCCGAGCGTGAGCGCCGCAATCGTGCGGTGCTGGCCGTCAATGATGGCGTAGCGTTCGTCCTCGGCTTTCGCCACGATTACGGGGGAGAACCGGCACCACTCGAACGCGACACAGATTTGCGCAATCGTGCGGAGCCCGCGTGCATTCACCGGGCGCTGGTAGCTGTGGTCAACACAAAGGGATGAGATCGGCAGCCACGCCAGACGCGGGCGGGGGCCGGGCGCATTCCCGCTGCCGATCTCCACGTTTGCGGGTTGCAGTGCGGTAAGCTCGGTCACGGGAACAACCTCTCCACGCCTTCCATGCTGTCGATGACGAGCACGGTCTGATGCACCTTGCGCATCGCCTCATGCTCGCGCAGCTGCAGCTTCGTCGGCTCCTTCTTCGGGCTCTTCAGCTCGACCCAAAGCATGCCGCCCTGGGGATCGATCAGCAGCCGGTCGGGCGCGCCGTTGCGCCCGATCCATTTCACCTTCCGGCAGTACCAGCCGTGCTTCTTGGCGAGCTCGGTCAGACGCTTCTCGAATTTGCGCTCAGGTGACATCACCGCTTCCCATTCAGCACTTCGGACACGCGCCCGATGTTGACGTTCACCCGCTCGCCGATCTCCTGCAGCGGCATCTTCGGGTAGTTCTTCGCGAGGCTGCGGATCTGCTGCGTCACCGAATAGGTGAGCGGCTTCGACGTCACGTCTGCCTTGCGAACCGGAGCTTCCCGGTGCAGGTGGCGGTCGACGATCGCGAGCAGCGCCTTGCGGTGCGCGGGCGCCAGCTGGGCAGCGAGGGATTGCAGCTCCTCACGGGCCTGGGGGATATTGCTCATGTGTCAGCCCGCCACCGGGCGGCGCAGCTCCCACCCCGTCTTCGTGTGCGTGACGATCACCAACGGCACCTTCGTCTCTTCGAAGCGCGCTCTGATCTTGCTGATGTACACATCGACGATCTTGTCGTCAGCGCCGCCGTTGGGGTCTGTGCTGTAGAGTGCGTCGAGCATCTGCTGACGCCGCACGACCTTGCCGAAGTTGTCCGCCAGTAACTTCACGATCACGGCTTGGCTCTTCGTCAGGACCACGCGCTTTGCGCCCATCACCAGTTCGCTACCGTTAATCTCGAGCGACCCTGGCTTGTCGCGGTCGGCCGATATTTCGCCAGTCTCCGTCTTCACTGCGTATCCCCCCGGCCGCGCCCACACCGGAAGGACGACAGTGAAACCTGCAGGCATCGTGGCCGGGTCCAGCAGTGCTTCGTTCTCCTTGAGCGTCACGCCGGCGGGCACGGGAAACCTTATCGTGTATGCGTGCTTGAGCCGGCCGATCTTGAACCCAGCCTTCTCGGAAGGGCGCACCCACACCTGCCCGGCCTCGTCACCGGTGCCCATCAGCAGGTCGACGAAGTCCGGCTTGTCGAGCCCAAGCTTGCCGCCCATAGACGACGGCACGGACAGCTGCATGCGGCCGTCTTTTCCGCGGCCCATCGTAAGCGAGAGCTTCACCTTGCTCGCTTTCTGCGTTGCACGGCTCTTGATCTCGACCCAAGGCATCTCTCAGTCCTTTCTGTACCTGTAAGTTTCAAACCCCGCCGCCGCGAGCGGCAGGCCATCAGCCCACGGAGGATTGCCGCTCATCAGAGCGGCCAGTCCTTCGGGGGAATAGTCGGGGGTGTCCGGCGTCTCGGTGATCAGCTCGTCGTGGACGCTCAATACGATGCGATACCCCGCAGCCTCGGCGGCGAGCATGCCGTGCGCCAGCACGTCACGGGCGACTGCCTGGGTGATGTTCTCCACCAGCTTGCCGCCGTAGGTGCTGATCCGGCTCCACTTCCGGGAATACTGGTTGACGCCCATGTAGGAAATCTTGCCGCCCTCGCCGACGACCGGCGCCGGGTAGCAGAGGAACCGGCCGGAAGGCAGGCGGATGCGGAGCCATGCACCTTTCTTGTCGATCACTAGACGCCCCGGGAATGCAGCAATCGCGGCTGGGTTCTCTAGTTGGGAGAGGACAGCGTGCTCGATCATCGCCCACACCCCGGTCGTTCCGGGGTGCGCCAGCCGCCACGCGCGCTTGATCGCGTCGATGCCGATCCACGTCTCGCGCTCAAGGCCGAGGGTGTTCTTCTTCGTGCGCTGCATCCAGTCCCAGGCACCCGCGCTGCCCTCGATCACGTCCGGGTCGAGGTTCTGCCGGGCGACAGCGGCAAGGGCGTCGAGCTCGACGCCGTAGGCCAGCGCGAAGGTCAGGAAGGCACCGGGGCCGCCCTGATAGCCGAGAGCCAGCTCGGCGACCTTGCCGACCTCCTGCCGCTCCTTCTTCGTGACGGCCTCGGGCCGCTTGCCGAGGATCTTGCCAGCGGTAATCTTGTAGAGGTCTTCCCCTTTGCCGTTGTCATAGTCGCGGAACGCCTGCAGCTTCCAATCCTCGCCCGCCAGCCATGCCAGCACGCGACCCTCGATGTTGGAAAGATCGGCGACGACCAGCTTCTTGCCGGGCGGGGCGATGATGCTGCCGCGCAGCGCATCGGACGCGAAGCTCATCACGCCGCCGGAGACGAGCGTGTCGTGCTCACCCCGCTTCAGGCTCTCGATACCGTAGTCGATCGCCTCGGCACCCCGGGAGGGGCGGGGAAGGTTCTGCGGCTGGAAGAGACGGCCGGCCCAGCGGCCCGTGCGGATGGCCCCGCAGAACTGCAGCGTGCCGCGAAGCCGGCCGTCAGAGGAGGTGGAGCGCTCGAGGGCCTTGTACTTGGCGACGCTTGCGGTCGACGCCTGCAGCCGGACCCGGAGCAGCTCGCGCACCTCCCAGGGGTAATTGTCGTTGTCGAGCATTGCCTCGACGGTCGAGGCGCGGAGATCATCCATCGGGATGCCGTGCTTATCGAGCAGATAGCGCAGCACCGCATCGCGCTGGGTGGCGGCGCGCACGGCCCCGTCGGTCAGGCTCTGCGCCTCTCCGGCCAGCCGCTCCTTCTCCTCATCGGTCGCGCGGATCGCGGCCCGCACCAGGTCGAGGTCGATGGCGACGCCCCGGTCGTTGATCTGCTGGTCGAGCTGCCAGAGGGCGCGCTCGTCGTTCCACTTCGGCAACTTCTTGTAGACGGCGCGCATCGCTTCGATGTCGAGCCGGGCGTAGTCGAGGAATTTCTGCCAGTCCTCGGGGTGCGTCTCGCGAGTGGCGCGGCGCAGCTTCTGCTTCTTCGGGCGCGGCTTGCAGAAGAGGTTGATCAGCCGCTTGCCGTCCTTGTCCTTCGCCTGGTCGAACGGCACCCGGAGGATTTCGCACAGCTTCGCGAGAGAGCCCGGCAGGCTGTGCTGCATGGCGAGCGTCATGGTATCGGTGATCTTCTCGACGGGCAGGTCGATGCCGCTGTGACGCAGTTGCGTCCGGTCAAAATGGGAATTGTGAATGACGATCTCGTCGGCGCTGTCTATCTCGGCCTGCAGACCGCAACGAGGGAGAGGCAGATTGGCACGATCCGTCCAGTCGTCAGCATAGGTCACGTCATCGTCTCTCGCCCAGGCCGCGACCATGATCTCGGCGCCTTCGGCGTAGCGGTGCGTGCCGTGCGTGATCGGCACTTCGCTATAGGTTTCCAAGTCGAGGAAAAGAGTTGTCATGCCATCCGCCGCATTCGTTAAGGACAAACCCCGGTGGTGAAAGCTGCCAAGCATTTTCCACCGGGGCCGCTTCGCTGATCGAGACGATCAGGCGAACTCGTCTTCCGCGCCCTGGTCGGACAGGTCGGGGAACTCTTCCGCATCAGCCGGGCGGCCGCCGGAGAAGGCCTCGCCATCGCGCCGGAACTGCACGCCGGACAGGCTCGCGTTGATCCGCTTGCCGTACTGGTTGTCCTGCGCCCATAGCTCGATGATGGCGTTCACGTAGCAGCCCGCATAAGGCCGCCCGTCCTTCGCCGTCAGCGGGGAGCGGTCACGGTCGATGACCGTCGGGCGCGTCTTGTTGCGGCTGCTGATGAACCAGTTGCCCTCGTAGCCGGCGTATGACGCCTTGGCGTCGCCGTCCTTCAGGGCGAGCCGGTTATTGGCAACGATCTCCTTCTTGATGGCCGGCCACTTGGCGCCGAACTTCTCCTTGCCGACAGCCTCTTCCGCCTCGCGGATTTCCTTCACCTGCGGGTGATCCTTCGGGATCAGGAAGGACGCGGAGAAGGCAGGCTCGCCTTCGCCCTGGACGGCCTTCGCTTCCCACAGTTCGGGAAACGCAAGGCGCGCATTCTTGAGAACGATCTTCATGTTTTCTCCTTACTTCGTTTCAACTTTGACTTTGAGGTTCTGTGCGATCTCACCGAGCTTGATCTTCACCGTCTCGGCGATGCCAGCGGAGATCGCGGAGTTGGCATTCGCGACGGCGGCCTTCATCGCCGTCTCGATCGAATAGTGCAGGTGGGAGTTGACCATGTGGGCGACGCGCGTCTGCGTGCCGGTCCAGCCGTAGCTGCTCTCCTCATCTTTCGATTTCCCTTTGTAGTCGACCTTCTCGGTCATGAAGACCTCGGCCCGCTGCACGAGGTACTCGACGAAGCTGACCGGCTGACCGACCTTCTCACCCCATGAGTTAGTCTTCTGCAGGACCAGGTTCTCGACCATGCTGGCGACGCGCGGCAGGACGTGCATTTCGGCGAGGCGCGTCACTTCCGTGTCGATCCGCTCGGCGATGCGCTTCTGCATCGCCCTGTCGAAATCGGACGCACGGTCGACGCGGTCGCCATTTTCGTCGGCCGTGTAGGTAATCCGCAGCTGCTCAACGTAGCGGTCGACGATGCGGTCGGTTATTTCCTGCGGGGTGAGGCCCAGGGCCTCAAGTGTGATGCTCATCACGATGGCTGCTCCTTATGCCAGTGCTTCAAAGTCTTCAGGCTTGGCCGCGAGGCTGATCGCCGGGCGCGGGTCGTCTGCGGGGGCCACGCTCGGCCCGCCGTCCTTCTGCGTGATGAGTGTTTCCAGCTTCGACCACTGCCGGTCGCCGATGAGGCCGCCCTTGCGCCGCTTCTCCGCGGTCGCGGGCGAGATCAGCTTCATCTCGTACATCTCGTCCTGCTTCAGCCGCATGCCCTTGAGCGCGGCCTCGGCAGCAGCGGCGTCGGCCCACTGGCGGGCACCTTTGCGGCCCTCGACCAGCTTGTAGCCGGGCACGTCGCGCCCGGCGGCCAGCTCGTCGAACACGGCCTGACGGATCGCCTTGCACCAGTCCTCGACCATGCCGACGCGGGCGAAGAGGTCGGCGAGCTGCGGCGGACTGACCGTCGTGAGGTCTTCGAACTCCGCTGCCGTGACCTCGGCGACCTGCTGCTGCAGCGCCGGGCAGGTGGCCTTGAGCGTGCAGAACCGGCACGCCTTCTCCGACGGCGCGTAGTCCAGCACCCCGTCATTGATCTGCGCCACGACGGCGCGGGCCTTCTCGCCGAACTCCTGCAGGTGCTCGACGCTGACCAGCCATGAGCTGACATTGTCGAGGCGGGGCTGGACGATGGTCAGCTCGACGAAACGGAGGTCGTGCACCAGGCCGTGCACTTCCAAAGCGCCGAGGGCGTAGAGCATCAGCTGCTCGTTATCCTCCGGCTCGACCCGGACACCGCGGCCCGTCTTGAGGTCGAGGATGCGCAGCGTGTCGCCCTTGACGATGAGCGCGTCGACCGTGCCGAAGCACCCCTCCTGGCCGAGCGTGTCGGAGAAGTCGACGCGCTGCTCGACATAGAGTTCGCCGCCTTCCGCCGCTTCCTTGACGCGGTCGACGTACTCGCTGACGACGTCGATCTCTTCGGAGGAAAGGCCCGTGGTCGTCAGCCAGTCGCGCTCGCCGGTGAGCAGTTTCGCAGCGGCCTCGTGCATGCGCGTGCCGTCATCGGCGTACTGCGACCCCCGGTCATCCGGGGGTGCGGTGATCGAGAAGCTGCAGCGCATCCAGCGATGCGCCGCCGAGGGGCTGAAGCGGGAATGTTCGCTCACGGAGCCCCCGCGACGATCTCGTCGAGCGCGGCCTTGATCGCCGGGTAATGCGACGGCTTCGCCTCGCTCAGGTGCTTGATCTTGAAGCTGGCGAGAATTTCCATCGCCTTCGCCCGGGAGCGCATCGCCGCGGCCTTCACGCTCTTGGCAACCTCGTCGTAAGTGAGGGCAGGGGCCTCTTCAGCGGGGACTTCCGGCTCGGGCGCCGGTGCTTCGGGGGCGGGCTCTTCGGCCTTCGGCTGCTCGACAGGCTTCTCAGCCTTCGGCGGCTTGTCCTTCTTCGGCGCGGGGGCGGGTGCTGCTTCCGGCTCGGCTGCCGTCGGTGCGATCGCGTCGCGAGCGACGCTCCCCTTCAACAGCGCCGTCAGTTCCTTCAACAGCGCCGTCAGTTCCTTCATGGCCGCCGTGTTCTCGGCGATCACTGCCTCTAGTGACATGCTCTTCTCCTATGCTGCGTTTTGAATTTTGCTGACCGCGTCGAGGATCGTGCGGAGCGCGGTGGCGCTTTCGATGCCGTGATCATTCAGGACGTCGAGAAGGGCGACGGTAGTGTCTGAATGGTCGATGACGGCGTCCGATAACTTGAGCAGGTCCGCGACTGTCATGTCACCGGAGAGGTGATTGTCGATCTCGGCAAGCTGCTTCGCCGCATCGCCCTCGATCTCCAGCCGCTTCGCCAGCTCCATCATGATCGGCGGATGGATAAGGTCGTCGAACTCGTGATAGGCCTGACTGACCAGCTCGTCGTTCGTGTAGCCCTCGAGCCCGGTGTGATCGTTCTGGCTCATGCTTCTACCCCCGTGCCGCCGCAGGCCTTGCACCGATCCCAGCGGCAGACTTCCTTGCCGTGGAACGTCTTCCAGTGCTCGTCGCCGCCCGTGCCATTGCAGACACGGCACCGGAGGGCGGCCAGCTGCGCGGGGAGGGACCGCGCCGTGCCGATGACTGTGAGCGTGAGGGTCATGTGCGGCCCTCTGCAAAAGCCGCCGCGACGCGATTGTTGAAGTCTCGCCGCGCCGCCGCCCACGCCGCCCACGCCGCCCACACCGCCTCCGCCCGCGCCGCC
>ERZ650304.158-NODE-158-length-42496-cov-10.554511_pt1 | contig 42496 bp, 52 predicted proteins | sample MGYA00376240_ERZ650304 | MGnify/ENA primary metagenome ERZ650304 (study PRJEB26733, sample SAMN07839271) | wastewater metagenome | biome: small river; feature: stream; material: water | place: USA: North Carolina | collected 2016-03-01 ... | reverse complement strand
CTAAGTAAAGCTCTAACTCGAATCTCCAAGCTTCTTCGTCGAATTGGCTAGAAGCATAGCCTAAGTAAAGCTCTAACTCGAATCTCCAAGCTTCTTCGTCGAATTGGCTAGAAGCATAGTCTATATAGGACTCGTCGTATATTTCACGTAAATGCTCTAACAGACTCTCCATATGTTCTTCATATTCTTCTGGAAAAGCCTCCAGGCCAACTTTACATAATTTGCCCTCCAGGTATTCACGTCTCAGGCTTTTATATAACGCCAGTTTTTCTTCGTTAGTCATTTTGACCTACTCTCTCTTTCGTTTATCATTCATTCTATAAATATATTCACTATAGAAGTAAAGCGCTATTTTCGCATAGTGGCTATACCATAAAGGCAAGGCTCGTTATGTATAACATACTATTATGGTAAATTCCGCCTTATGGTATTAGCTTTACATATTAGTTACTAATATATTATGGTATTAGCTTTACATATTAGTTACTAATATATTATGGAAAGCAGATCTATTTTCTATAATGTCGCCACTATTACGAAAATAGTTTTACATAATGCTTATACTATTATGGAAAAGAAATTACGAAAATAGTTTTACGTAATTCTGGGAGGATTATGGTAAATATATTTTACATAGTAGGGGGTAGGGTGTCGCCGGCCCTAGCCTCGTTTCCATCCGTGGTTGACAGCAATCACGGACCATTTTACAGTAAGTATTAAATTTAATAAAACGCTATCCATGCAATAGCGCAACAGTTGTATTAAATTTATTACACCCTAATTTTCCAAACACGCTGCATGATAGCGATGATTAAGCAAAGATATTCCAAAAGACAAGTCACGCCTTCCATAACCAGTCCAGCCCGTACCTGTCGAACCATCAGAGCTAACCGTTGCGTAGGCAAGGCCAATCAACTCTCCAGCCTCTGCCCTACTAACTAGTTCATTAAGTATAGCTAACACGTCAGCTTTACAATCTTCTATATCTTTGTTTATGGCAGGCTCTAACAAAACAATATTAGACATCGAAATCCTCACTACTTCTTTCTTCCCTAGTTTTAGGTGCTACCCAGCCTTGATGGCCGACAGCCATATACCTGATCGCGTCAGCACCGTTAGAATACTCATCGTGCAAAGGGGCTTCATTGTATTTATTTAGCTTCTCGTTCCATTCCTTACGATAGTTGAGGAAGCATTTGCGGAGATAGGTGCACGTTGGGTCTATCCATAGCCGGCCTATTATGCGGCGGACTTCGTAAATACCGTCCATGCGGCTTGTGCGAGCTAGCGTGCGTACATTAACTTTAGCTGGCTCGGGGTTATCGGGCGTTTCTCTGTCTAGCTCTTCTTGCCACGTTTGCTCGCGGGTGTTGCCACTCTCAAAGTCGTGGACGGCTCCGTCGTGGCCTAGCTGCACTTCAACAAGGTTGTGGTACCAGGGCTGTTGCTTTATCCAGTCAGTGTAATGCGCGATGGGCTTGTTGTTGTCAGCGAATTCAGCTATAATACGGAATGTGTCGCGGTATACCTGATAAACGCAGAGAACGTTGGTGTCGTCCCAACCTTGGTCAACGGAGATTTGCACGTCTAGGTTAGGGTCGTAAAGGTTTGCTATTTCACGGCCACCCTGGAGTACACGCTTGAGAAATTCATCAGCATAGTAAGTGCCTAGGCGAGTTGCACGGAAGGCTTCTTCAGGTGTTGCTGGGTACTCTTGGTATACGCCGTCTCCTAGCTCGCGGTATTGCACAACCCAAAAATTCTTTTGCGTTTGTGTCATCTTGATACCTAGCTCAGCTTCTATTTTGGCGAAGTATTCAGCAGTTGGGCCGTCTATTACTTGGTTAACACTAATGTTGCAGTCGGGGTCCTCTAGCCAGCTAAGGAATACAGGAGAAAAGTCTTTAAGACTTCGCTCACCGGTAAAGTTGTACGCAGTGTCCCACATCTCTTTGAAGGCGTTATCCCCCTCAGCTGTCGACTCAATAACACCAATATTTCCTTGGGCTAGAGCCTGTAGTGTTCCTCGACGTGTTTCACGGACTTTCTCAGGATATTTGTTTGCAATCTTGCCTAGCTCAGAGACGTGTAGGCGCTGTAGTGTGGTGGAGCGGAAGGAGGTACGGATGAATAGGGTAGACTTAGTTGAGAAGCCCATCTCTTTAGTGTTGTCTTTGATAACAGAGATGCCATAGTACGACTTGAAGTTTTCATCAAGGGTTTCCCAAAGGATTTTAACACGTTCAAGCAGTTTTTCTGCTTCGTCAATACCCTGTGCCATGAGGCCAATATCATAGTTTTTCTTAGAGATTGCGTCATCAAAGAAGGATATGAGCCATAGCGTTGAGATACCCTGCTGTCGCGACTTAAGAATAATCACACGGGGATGGCGTAAGCTAGCTGCATAGACTTTGTGCTGAGCTTTGTTCATACGGAAGCGGATGCGATTGCCCTGCTTGTCAACTATAGTGTAGCAGTTGTTAAGCCTCCATAGCTTGCTGGGCATGTAGTTATTGATAATATCTACATCTGAGGTAGGCTCTGTATAGAACAGGTCTACATAGTCGCATACAGTGGTACCCTTGTAAACCTCAAGGAATTCTTCTTTGGTAATAGCTAACATATTAGTCTCTAGTTAAAGTTGCAAAGGCTTTTACTTGGTTATTATCGATCTCTACTGTAGGCAGGTCCAAATCTTTTTCATTACCAATAATAGAGGTATACAATTTAGCTATTGAGTCTGACGCGTTCTTTGTTATTTGTGCTGCCAATAGGTCATTGGTGTAAACAGCAAAAGAGATTTTCTCAACTATTTCCAATGCAGTTTTTTGCAGCGCAACTTTAATTTGCGGCTTTAGGTCTTCCGAGTAGTCCGACTTAGCTATTAGTTCAATAGCTCTACATGTGGCTTCAGCCTTAGTTGCTACTGTATCAGGGATATTTTGACTCCACTCATCAACAAGAGCGATTGGTAAGTCTAGCTCACCTGCTACCTCATTGATACTAGCACCCACACTTAACAAGCCAATAGCTTTATTTTTAACTTCTTGCGTTATCATCATTAAGCCCCAATTCTTTAACGTGCTTTGCAATAGCTAGTAATACCTGATGGCTAAACGTAAGACCTGTATCAGAGCAAAACTTTTTAAGCGCTTTTACATCTCTTAGGTGGTTAGTTTCTGCTGGCGGCACTGAAAAACTTATAATTCTATTCATAATGGCCCTTTATTTTGAATTTATTAAATTTAATAATTACATTATGCTCTTTTTTTGTGTACAAGTAAACAAAAATGTTATATAATAAAGATAATTGTTATTTTCAAATTAATTAGGAGTTAAAATGGGTAATCGAGCAGATGCTACTACCCAGGCCACTGATACTAAACAGCCTGGGCAAACACTTGAAGCTAAAGTAAATGACATTGTAGGGCGCATGACTAAGGACGATAAAGGTTCTTGGGCTATGCCAGAAGGTGTACAAGATGAGGCTTTGCGTTTTGCTGCAATGGCTGAAAGACGTAGACGTGACACACAAGCTGATTATACGAAGGTGACACAAAAAGCTAAAGCGCTGGAAGCTGAAAAAGCTACTTTGCTTCAAAAGATTGTAGACAGTCCTGATTTGGACCTGACGCCTGAGAGAAAGGAAGAGCTCGAACAGCTAAAATTCGAGAACCCTGAGGAATGGCGTAAGCAGGTTAACGTTCTTGAAAAAGAAAGTAAACAAAAACGGAGAGCCTCTATCGATGAGGAGCTGAGTAAAACATCAGCAACGGCTCTGGAAACTGAAGAACTAGAACGTCGCACTAACGTGTTAGCCGAATTTAATGCAAGTCATCCAGACTTTACCATTAATGACGACGTTATTGCTAATGACATTCCTCCTCGCATTGTTAAAAAGCTGGAGACTGGCAAAATTACGTTTGAAGATTTCTTGCAGGAATGCTATGACTACTCCAAAACGGGCAAAGTCATAAAGCAAGAGACTACTTTGGACCAGCCGAACTTGACGAAAGTTCCTGGTGGTAGTAAACCAGATAATAAAGCAGTCGCGGAAGACATTCACACGTCCTACGCAAAAGAAACATATTAACAAGAGGTAAAAAATGTCTTACATTCCTTATAGTGACGTACTTAAACGTAAGGCCTGGATGCGAGAAGGTCTCGTACAGTCCAAATCTAAGTCCTTCTGGGCTGCGTACACCGGTGCAACTGCTGATTCTGTAGTTGTTCAGGTAAACAACAGCGCAGCTGAAGCTGGTCATACTATCACTTTTGATTATGATGGGGCTCTGGCTGGTAAAGCTGTTAAAGGCAAAGATACCGCTTATGGTAAAGGCGAGCAAAAACGTAAGTTTAGCACTTCCTTGACCGTTGAGCGGTATCGTCTTGTTGTTGATAACGGTGATAAGTTTGACGCTAAAGAAGTTGGTGATTTGTCTCTGGCAGAACACTCTGATTCACGCAACAAACTTGCAGATTTGTTCATCCGCTGGAAAGATCAGGCTATTTTTGACTGCTCACAAGGCTTGCTTGGACAGTCTCCAACACATGTTATTGATCTTGGCGCAGCTATTGGCTACGACGAGTTACTTGATATTGACGAGTCGCTTAAAACAGGTACCGGTTTTACTACTGGTGGTGTTCGTAGCCCTCTGAAGCCTTTCCAACTTGCTAATGGTGAGCCTGTTTGGTTGTTTGTAGTGGATACTTTCACTGCAAAAATGATCAAACAATCTAGCGATTACAAAACTATCGTTATCAATGCAGATATGCGTGGTAATGAGAACCGTGCTCTGTCTGGAGTCATCGGTAAAGTTGGTAATCTACTTGTTGTTGAAGCTGGTTCATTCTTTGGTGATACAGACTCTGCTGCCTCAAGCTTTACACTTGATAAAACAGGTGTTGAGATGGCTGGTTTGCGTCGTAAAGATAGCGCTGGGTTGTGGACAGGTCAAACTGGATATAGCTTTGCTACGGATCAAATTTCTCGTAATTTGCTCCTTGGTCAAAACTCTATTCAAATGGGCTTTGGTTTGATGCCAGACTATAAACTGCAAAAATCTCAAGATTTTGAAATTTCTTCGGAGTCCGCTCTCGAAGTATGGATGAACTTGCAGAAAACTCGCCTCGTTGCTGAAACTGAAGACTATGCGCAAGCTAAAGTAGCCGGTATCGACTGGGGTGTTATCGCAGTTGATGTTAAGACAAAAGACGTATAATATAATAGTGATGGCTTTAATTAGCCATCACCTTCTTTAATTCCTACAAGGAGACATACTATGACTGACTTGAAAAAAGTAAGCAAGTTTAACCAGAAAAAGACTCGTTCTATTTCTTCGGCTACGCTTGTTGGGGGCTCATCTGCAGCACTTGATGGTGGTGCTTATGTAGCTGACACTGCAACGCAAGAATTGTTTACAGTTCCTGCAAACTCATTGATTACAGCTTGCTATATCGTTGTTGAAGAAGCCGGCCAAGCTAACTTGACAGCAGATATTGGTTATGCTGGTTCTAATGAGTTGTTTAACGACGCTGACATTGATGCAGTTTCTGTTGTGAAAGATGCAGGTATTAAACTTGCAACTGGAACAGGTAAGACAATTACTGCTAAGTTCTCAGCTGCTCCTACACAAGGGCGCTTCCATGTTATCGTAGAGTATATCGAGTATACTCTTAGTAACGGTGACCTTACTGGAGTATAATAAATTATTGCACAGGGCTAATTATTTAGCTCTGTGCTTTTTATTGGAGATATAATATGTTAGCTAGCGAAATTATAACTAATGTTAGAGACACTTTATCTGATGCAGCTAAAAAGCGCTATGCAGACTCTAGACTTATTAAGTTATTAAATGACGCAATGCTTGACATTGCTACAAATTCCACACTATTAGTAGACACTAAATTTGTTGGAGTGTCTAATAATGTTGTTGACTATGATTTGTCTAGCATTATGGTTAGACTATTACGTGTAGAATACCTAGATGAGCTTGTACCTTTATATTCATTTGAAGAGATGGATAGAATGAAGCCTAGATGGCAACTAGAAAAAGGCGAAACAGTAAAAGCAATAATTTACTCTAAACAAAAAGTTGGTAACTTTAAGCTATATCCAGTAGTTGAGAATGCTGTTAACGATCATATAGTGTATTCGTCACCATACGGCATAGTTACGAGTATTAGCTATAGTGATATTCTTCCTATTTTGGGTGATAGCATAGGCGATATAGCTGAAATACCAGATGAAGCTATGTTAAAATTGTACTATATTCGTAAACACGCTAAAATAACAGCGTTGACAGATGAATTAGATATTGACGATAATACGCATAAAGCTATTGAGCATTATATTGCTGGTTTTGCCCTACGAGATAACCATGATCAACAAAATAGAGCTTTAGGCGCTGAAGAGTTGAAGCTATATTATCAAATGATGGATGAGTATAGTTTGCAAAGGTTTAACAGTTTTTCACAAGCTGAATTAGAAGTGGGGTATAGACCGTGATACAGGTAGAAGTTGAAAAGAATTTAATTTGCTTAGAAGATATTTGTTTTGGTACAGGCTCCATAGTACAATCGCGTGGTGGCAGTAATATAACTTTGACAAAAATAAATGCAGGTAATTTGCCGTATGATACAGACGAGACATTGCAAGAACATATGAATGTTGTTGATGCACAGTATAACTATATCATAGCTAATCTCTCTGATGGTTTCGAATATTCTACTTTAGTTCGTAATGATAATGGCAATTTAATTGATACTGAAGATAATGTAATTGCTATAAACGTACCTTCGACAGCTAGTTCTGCAGAAGCAACATATGCTACTAGCTTGTGGGTTAAAGAAATAACAGGCTCTGAGCATCATTTAAAAAGAGGCACTGACGTTATTGCGAAGTTTAATCCTGTAACTAATAGCCCTATTATTGAGCTAGACTATGCAGAAGTTGCTGACCTAGTTTTACCTGAATTAGGCTTAGGCACAGCTGCAGCGCTAGACGCTGGAACTGCTGCAGGTGAAGTGCTACTACTGGATGAGAATGATAAGCTTCCAGCACTAGATGGTAGTTTACTCACTAATCTACCGATACCTGAAGTTATTGGTGTACCAGTTGGTGGTATCATAATGTGGTCCACAACTACACCACCAGATAATTACTTAATGTGTGATGGTTCTGCTATTAGTCGCACAACATATGATACATTATTTGCTGTTATTGGTACTAGCTTTGGACTTGGTGATGGCTCAACAACTTTCCAGTTACCTGAAACACGTGCTGAGTTTGTTAGAGGACTTGACCTAGGTAGAGGTATAGATACAGGTCGTGTGATAGGCTCTGCTCAGTTAGACGCTATGCAGGGTCACACTCACGTAACAGCAATTAATCAAAATTTTGGCGGTAGTGGTATTCCTGCTCTAGAAGATGGCTCGTCTACTTCGCTAAAAAATTATACATCTGGCGGGCCTGCAACCGATGGAACTAATGGCACACCTCGGATAGCTGCTGAAACTCGTGGGCGTAACGTAGCTTTTCCTTACATTATAAGGTATCAATAATGCTTTTAACAAAGTTTGATGGCGGATTATCTATTAGGCTAGATCCGTCTCTTATACAGCCTAACGAAGGAGTTGTCTATACTAACATAGACACTGATAAAGGTGTATTAACTAATTGCTTAAACTATACTGAGATGGATCAGGAGGTTAGGGGATTTTTCTACAATTTTAAGAATAAATGGGTTAGCTCGTATCTTGAACGCAGCTATGCTGAGTTCAATAATAAACTATACTTTAGTGAAGCACTTACCTATCCACAGAAGTTTGACGGTGAGCGATATACTAGACTAGGTATACAAGGACCAGGAGAAAAACTTAACGCTAGTGAAGCTGCAGCCACAGCTATTAAAGTCAGCGATTTTAATATTAGTGCTGAGGGGTTAGCATGTAGGAGTCTTTATATTACAGAAGATGGTTACACACTTTTTACACTAGATGAGACAAATAATGAAGTAGACCAGTGGAAATTAAGTACAGCTTGGGATATAACTACGGCTGTATATGAAGCGTCTATTAGCATTGCTGCAAAAGAGACAAATGCTACAGGTATAACGTTTAAGCCAAACGGTACCAGGTTTTATATTGTAGGTAACAATAGAACAATATATGAGTACTATATGTCTGTAGCTTGGGATATAACTACAGCTGTATTCTCAACTTCATTATCCGCAGTTGGTACACAGACTACACCACAGAGTATTACGTTTAATGATACTGGTTCAATGCTGTTTATACTAGATTCTACTGATGGAAAAATTACACAGTATAACGTATCTACCGCGTATACTTTGTCCTCTATAACATTAGGTGTAGAACTAGACATATCAGCTAGGGACTCTGCACTTACTGGTATATTTTTTAAGCCCGATGGCAAACGATTATACGCAGTTGGCTACACTAATGATAAGGTGTACGAATATAGTTTAGAAACTGCATGGGATTTAGAAACTGCTGTGTATTATGGTGTACTAGCAGATATATCTACAGATACAACTACTAGTACAGATATTTTCTTTTCACCTGATATGCGGCATATGTACATATCTTCTGAACCAAGTGCGTCTATAATTGCTCAGTATGATGTACAACGTATTTCTAGTAATGATGCTACTGTACAGTATGTGTATACTTATTACAATTCAATTGATGATGTTGAAAGTGTACCATCTCCAGAGTCTGTAGAGTTTAATGTTAAAGCTATACGATCCATAACAGTCGAGCCGTTTGTACCTTCACTAGATCCACAAGTTGATAAGATACGCTTATATCGTATTGGAGATAACGCTACTAGTTTCACATTGGTAGCAGAACTAGATAGTACGGTTATTTCATACACTGATAGCATACCTACAACTGAACTTACTGACATACTTGCTTCTAGCGATTACTATCCTGCTAAAGATGGTTTAAAATATTTAACAGAAGCATATGGAAAGTTATTTGGTGCAGTAGATAATAAGCTATACTTTTCTATAACCAATAAGCCTGATGCATGGCCTGAAGCATATTACATACTATTTAAGAAGAATATAACTGGTATACTGCCAACGTCAGATGGTATACTCGTTTTTATGGCAAACGATACAGATATTCTACATGGCACAGATGTAGATAATTTTGCAAGGCGCAATCTTAGCCACGAGCAAGGTTGTACTAGCCATTATACCGCTAAGTATGTGCAGAATATGCCTATATGGCAATCTGAAGAGGGTTTTTGTGCGTACTCTTCAGGTAATATTAAAGTAGTATCTAAGGATAAGCTAGGTACTACTAATTTTAATATTGTTAACGCAGCAGTATGGGATGAGACGTACTTTGCGTGTTTAGCTGATGGTACAGTACTAGCTGTATCAACAAAGTTTGATCAGTTAAGGTTTAAAAACTTTAGCTTTACTTTACCTCTTGAGAATATATACGCTGCTGACGGTGACTTATATGGCAGTATTAACACTGATAGACTAGCCAAACTATTTACTGGCGACAGTGTACCGTTTACGTATAGATCGCCTATATTTGTAGATGACTCACACTCTAATGTTAAGACTTATAACAGTATATATGTTAGAGCTAGTGGTACTTTAAATATTAATATTTATATAGATGAAGTACTAGTTAACTCATACACTATTACAGGCAATAAGACACATGAGCTAAATGTGCCTCAAGAGGACCAAAAAGGCTATAACTTACAGTTTGAAATAACTGGAATAGGTACAGTGTATGAGATAGAATATAAAGTTATGGAGAGACAAAATGGCAGATAACCTTACAATACCATTAGAAGTTGAAAAGACTATCAAAATAAAAGTGGAGGATACCTCTGCTCCCCTACGCAGACTATTAAATGATATGTCTGTAAAGCTTAAGGCGTTAGAAGCTAGGATAAAGGTACTTGAAAATGGAAATTAGAAGGCTTACAGAAAATGACTTTAAGCAGTTCTCTGCTTTAGTTATAGATATGTATAAAGAGGTTGATGCTACTATTAATGAGTTTCAAGCATTGAACATGCTAATGCATGAAGTGCACGGCCATGATGACTTTATGGCATTTGGGTGGTTCAACGATAAGAAACTAGTTGGTATGTCATATGGTCGTAAATTTAACAAAAAAAGCTTTTATTTTTCTGGAATTTATGTTATAATAAGAAATAATGAAGGATTAAAAAAACTGATTGATTTTTCATTCGCAACTATAAAGGACTCTGGATATACCTCTTGGCTTGCCGATGCTTCCAATCCTAACATACAGTCAATATTACAGCGATATGATGTGGCTGTAAAATTTATACAATATGAAGGAAAGCTATAAATGGTACAGGCAGTAGGTCTAGGTATTTCCGCATTTAGCGTGATTTCTCAACGCAATAGTGCTAAAAAAGCTTCTAAATCTGCCGACGCGCAAGCTCAACTATCATATGAGCTTGGCATGGAAAATCTTAACTTTCAAAAAGACCAGTACAAAGATTGGAAAGCTGTTTATGGCAGTGTCCAAGAGAACCTTGGTAGATACTATAAGAGTCTAACTCCAGAGAGGCTTACCACTTTGGGCCTACAGAATCAGCAAAAAGAGTATCAAGCAGCTGTTGCAGATATTAACAAGCTGACTGCTCAAAGAGGTCTTGAAGGCAGTGGACTTGAGACGGCTACATTAGCACAGGCTAGGATTGGAAATGCAGAGGCTAGAGCGAACATTCGCACACAAGCAGTAGATCAGGTTAATCAGCAAAAAGCTAGCTTTCTTAGTATAGGCATGGGTACAGGTAATGCAATGCTTAATAATATTGCGCAAACTGGCGCAACCAATTCTACAAATGCAAGTAATAGGGCGAGTTCCTACCTTAACAGTTATACAGACTTACAGAAGCAAGCTAGCGATACTATGTCCACACTTGGTGGTGGCTTGACGCGCTGGGGAATGTCACAATAGGAGTTATTATGGGTTGGGCCGATGGGTTTGCTGCTGTTGACGCAGCTATGAGTAAAATGGAAGAGCGTAAAACATTGCAGCAGCAACGCGAGCAAGAGCTTATGCGCATGGGCTATTCGTTTAAGGATGGTAAGATGTCTATTCGTTCTGGCTCAGCAGCTGAGGCGGAACAAATGCAAGCTCTTGAGGCCACGCAACTTGCTAAGTCCTTGCAAGCTAAACTCGCCGCCCAGGATACGGATAATGCTTTTGAGGAGTTTTCACAAACAGGCGACGCCTCTTATCTTCAAAGAGCACTAGATAATAATGAGCATCTGAAAAATCTATGGTCTCAGCAAGGTGTTCAACTCATTAGTAATATCGATTTTTCTAATGATAGCGCTTTACTAGCTAGACAAGGCTTAGAACCTTCTATGTACGATACACCAGAGAAGCAAGCTGTGCTAAAACGTAATATGTACAAGTTTTACGATGGCAAAGAATGGCAGGCAGGTTTGCTAAGCGATACGGCCGCTCAACTAGGTGTAACCAATAGGTTAGGTGAACGCCGTAGTACTCCTATTCTGCAAAATCAGGAAGACTTAGTTAGCCTGCTAAGCGGACCAAAGGTAAGTCCTTACACTGCTGAGGGCCATAAGTACGAAAAAGAGATCACCGCAGCCGCAGCAGAGACTGGCGTTCCTGCTAACTTGATCGCCTCTATGATTAAGCAAGAAAGCGGGGGTAATACAAACGCGGTATCTAGCAAAGGCGCACAAGGTCTAATGCAACTTATGCCCGATACTGCAAAAGAATTGGGTGTTACTGACCCTCACGATCCTGCGCAAAATATTGCTGCGGGCGCAAAGTATCTTAAGCAACAACTAGATAGGTATAATGGTGATGTTAAGATGGCACTAGCCGCTTACAATGCTGGTGCTGGTAATGTTGATAAGTACGTGGGCATTCCACCTTTTGCGGAGACGCAAAATTATGTAGCTAAAATTATGGACAACTTTGGAGTAGCAGAGGGTTATTATGGTAGCACACCAGATAATGTGCAGGCACAACTGTCTAATAAGTACGCGCAAGCTACTCAGACTGAGAATACTATTCTTGAAAGCCAAGCTAAGCGTGCGCAAGCAGCTAGTGGACTAGAACCAGGCATGGCTGCTAAGAAGCTCGAGCAAACCGATCAAGAGCTAGCTTTGAAAGCAGAGGCTAATCGTAATGATATGCTTAAAATTTTAAACGACGCTCAGAAGAATAAGAACGATGGTAGGACTACAAATCAAAAAGACCTGGCCGCAGCAGAGACCGCTACTAATGATTTGCTAGCTGCTTTTGGCGGTGATGAAGGCTTTATGAAAACAGACTTCTCTAAACCTGAGAATTATAATAAAGCATATAGCTATATTACTAAGATTGAGAAATTAGAAGGCACGCAACTGTCTGAGGCGGACAAGAAGAACATCATCGACTTGAAGCAGATGATTGCACTTGCTAATCCTGCAGCTAAGCTATCTGCGGACGAAACGGGCTTGTTCGATAAGCAGTTCAATGAGTATAAGAAATACCTTAGTGACGAAATCGGTGGTAAGGAGTCTACCGCTGCGTATAACGCTATGCTTAACGTATTTAGGAATGCCCTTTATGGTGCTACCCTGACTGACGGCGAGATTAAGATGTTTGAAAGCGCTTATGGCACACTAGGTCAAAAAGAAGGGCCAGTTAAAGCGGCTCTTAAAACGTTGTTCTTGCAGCAGCAATCTCGCCTTGAGTCTGTGATGATGCTACAGAATCCTTACTCTGCTCAAGTGCGACTAGGTAAAGACAAGCAATCACTAGCTACAATTCAAAGCGCTTTACAAGATCGCCTAGATTTGCTGGACGGCAAAATCACTAGTAAGAACTTTGCTGAGCGCGTTAAAGCTCGCGCTGAGCCTACGCAGACTGCAACGATCGCTCCAGCCCCTACTAATGGAGCAAGACCTTCACTTGACGAAATTTTTGGCTCTCCTGTAAAAGGCGAATAATATGAAGACAGACCTTAAAACACTGTATGACTCTTTTAAGATTAGCTATGATACCTATAAAGACTCTCGTGAAGAGGCTGATGAGGTGCTGAACTTTTATCATAATAGACAGTACACTTCTTCACAGCTATCCACACTAGCTTTGCGTGGTCAACCAGCAGAGACCTTTAACGTGATTAAGATGTTTGGTCGTCTCATACTTGGGTACTACTCAACTGTAGTTAATAGTGTGAAGTGCCTCCCTACTCAGATAAGTGACATTCCCACAACGGCTGTTCTCAATGACGTAGTTAATAAGATTATGGAAACTAGTGAGATGGAGACAGAGGGGGATAAGATAAAGCTAGATGGCCTCTTACAAGGAATTATGGTTAGCTACCAAGAGGTGGTACCAACAGGACAAAAGGATGAGTTTGGTCGTCTTATTTATGAAGTTCGCATCTCTCATGTACCTGCTGAAGAAATCGCTATGGACCCTCTTAGCCGACTAGAAGACTACGAGGATGGTCGATTTTTGCATAGATGGAAATGGGTTAGCAAAGAGTATTTGCTTCGCATGTTCAAGGATAAGAAGAAAGAGATTGAGAAGCTTGATCCCTATTATAACCATTTGGAGGTAGATCAGTCTGAGTTTAGTTTTGCTTATGGTGATCAGTTCGTAGGTAAGTTCCAGATATTTGATAACTTCCTTTTAGTTCATACTGTTATTGAAGATGACGACGGTCGTCGCTGGTCTATCTACTGGTCTGGAGAGACCGAGTTTAGCCGTAAGGAAATTACTTTTAATGAAGTGCGCTTTCCTTATCGCGTGCATAAAATTCATACCAGCAATAAAGCAGAGTACTATGGTATTTTCCGTGAGGTAATGGAAAGCCAAAAAGCTATTAACCAAGCTTTGCTTAAAATTCAACTGATGGTTAACACGCAGAAAGCCTTTGTTGAGCAAGGCGCTGTAGAGGACCTGTCTAAGTTTACCAATAGCTTCAACCGTGTAAACGCTGTTATACCTGTTAAGAAACTTAGTGGCATTAAGATTGAAAATTTATCAGCAGAAGTACGAGATCAGTATGAGATTATTGATCGCGCGCTAACTCGTATTCAGCGAGTGCTTGGCGTTAATGACAGCTTCTTGGGTATGGCCTATGCGTCTGACTCTGGCCGTAAAGTTAAGTTACAGCAAAATGCTACGACTCTTGCACTTAGATATGTGTCTACTCGTATTGAGCAATACTATCGCTTGCTAGGTTGGGATGTTGTGAACCTAGTTAAGCAATATTATAAGGCCTCACAAGTTATGCGTATAGCTGATGATGTTGTAGGTCAGCGATGGATCCAGCTAAACCAACCTATGCTTATGCCTACTGGCAATGTAGGGCCTGACGGTTCGCCAGAGATGGACTATGTCTGGGAAGAAACACTCGATCCTGAAAGTGGCGAGCCTGTAAAGGATGAGAATGGTCGGTATGTTATTGCTCCAGTTCCTGAGGCTGATACAGAGATTGCATTTACTAGAGCAGACATCAGCATAGATAGTGTTGCTTACAACGATGAGGATGAGAAAAACCAACTTATGCTGGAAACTATTCTTTCTGGCAACATTGGTAGTGTGCTTATGCAAGTTAATCCAGCGGGCTTCTTCAAAGCTGCCTCCATGACAGTCCGTAGCATGAAGACTAAATATAGCCTAGACATAGGCGACATACTCGAGCAAACAGGCATGCTAGTTGGTCAGGGTGGAATGCCTATGCCACAAATGGATGCAAGCCAGCAACCTGGTAGTCAGACTATGAAGCTTCCTCAAAATACGAATGAAGGTGCATAATGCCATTAGAAGTTACAGTGCCAAATCCAGCGTCTTTACCAAAACCTAATGCACTTGGAGATGTCCCAGTTAAAAAAGAGGCTCCTTCAGCATTGGAGGACCCTATCAATACGCCTGCAGCAGAAGTTCGCCTTGATGCTAATGCTGAAATGGCAAATGTTAGAGCTAAGGTGACAGATGCTACAGCAATTAACACCGCGCTGTCTTCTGGGTATACCCGTGAAGAGCTAGCTAATTATATGTCTCAAAAGGCGGATATGACTTTAGAAGAGGCAGGGTCTATCATCAATGATACGGTTAAGCTTAAAGTTCTTAAAGCAAAAGAAGCAGGCTATTCTGAAAATGAAATTAAGCAGCACATGCTAGCTAGTAAATATGATGCTACACTAGTAGATAATGTTATGGCTAGCTCCAAAACTCCAAAACCTTGGAAGCAAACTGATTTCAACCCTGATAAGCCTGTTGCAGAGTCTTCCATGGACATTGCTGATTTGTATCGCAATGTGTATGGCAAATACTCTACTCAGGGTAAAATGGTACAGGGCCTATGGAACACAGAAAAAGGTATTGAAGCGCGCCAAGAGATAGACCAACTTAATGTTGGTATTATGCGAAAACTTCAGAAAGAAGGGTATGACTCTTTTCTTAACCCTGAAGATGGCGAAGTTATGGTTAGAAATGAGCAGGGCGAAGCTGTACCAGTAGACGATAGCTTTATTAATGGAGTTTGGAACTCTAAGTTTGAGATTGGCGGAGCTATAGCCGGTGCAGCTAAAGGCGCTCAACTTGGTAGTAAAGCGCCTGGCGTTGTTCCCAAGGCTATCGCTACTGTTGGTGGGGCTATCTTTGGTGGCGCTATTGGTGCTGGTACAGGCAAAGGCGCTGACATGACTGTTAATGCGTATCAGCTTAAAGAGGACCTGACCAGACAGTTATATTTGCAGCAGATGAAAGAGGCAGGTATTGCAGACGTTGTAATGGGCGCTGTAGGCACATCAGTATTTAAGACTAGTAAGTTTGCCGCCAAGACAGTTATGAAAGGCTATGACTATATTGTTGAAGGTCAAATAGATGCAGCTATTAAAGAGTACATAGAAGAGCTCCATTTTAGCCCTGAAAAGGCAACAGATCTTGCTAAACAGTTAGAGGCTATAAGTAAGGAGCAACTTGTTATAGAAACTCGTACTACAGCGAATAAACTTAGTTTTGGCTTAATACCTACTGGCCAAAGAGAATTGACACAGTCTGAAAAGGAGATACTAGCTATCGCGTCTACGCAGCAGCTAGGTGAGGGTGTTGTTGCACAAGCTGTTGCAGAAAGTCCAAGAGCGGCTAATGCGCTTATACATACTATTGACACTCGGGCTAAGTCACTACAAAGTTCTATTGCTAAAATTACAGATGCAAACACTGGTAGTCTAGTTCGCAAGGACTTAGAAGCTTACACCGCTGATGTTAAAAAGTTTTACAAAACTATACTAGATACTGGAGTAGAACACGCTGGTTCTGCCTCTCGCGCTACAGACTTTAAGTTTGATATAGACAAGCTAGCTATAGAACCAGTAATGAAGAACATTGTAGAGTCAGTTGGGGACCCTACAATGAAGCAGCGCTTTGTTGCATATGCCGATCGCATTGCTAACGCTTCGGCAGATCGTAGCTTTGAAGGGCTAATTAACTTGCGTCAAGCCGTTAACGACTTTAAGTATAGTAAGTCTGGGCTTAATCCAACAGATATCGAAGCGCTTAATGGTGTGCTCAATCGTATTGACACACAAATTGAAAAAGCTGCTAAACAGTATATCCCAGACTCTAAGACTTGGCTAGCTAATTTTGGTAAAGCAAAAACTGAATATGCTAAAATGAAAGTATTTGAAGAGAATACTATGTATCAGTCTATTATGGCTGAACGTAATAGTGAAAAAGGTATCCGCCAAGCTATTAATAAGTGGGCTAATGATAAAGAAGTTGATGCAGAAACTTTTAATGCTGTGGCTGAGCGAGTTTCACCAAAAACGCGTTCCCTGATGGAAGTTAGCGCTGTAGAAAACCTATCTAGCAAATATACTGTCGGTAAGATCACTGAGTTCCAAGCTACTAACTTTCCAATGCTGGCAGAAGAACTAGCTGGGTTGAATATTAAGTCTGCTGAGGGTAAAGCACTAGTTAATGCGGTAACAGATATTTCTAAGATATTCCGTAACGATGTTGAGCTAGCTAAAGTCACTGGGTACATTCGTATGCCTAATGCTTCGCAAGCGCTGTCTACCAGTGTTGCTGCTAAAGCTAAGTACTGGGTTGTGTCTCAAGTATGGAATGTTGTTAAGTCACGTATTCCCGGCCAGGTTGGTGCTCAGCAAACCCTAGTCAACAAAACAGCTGAGCTGCTTAAAGATCCGCTTAAGCTTAAAACAGTTGAGGACTTTATACAAGCTGTGCCTGAAGAGTCTAAGTCAGAAATGCGCTCCTTAGTAAAAGAATTGCAGGCAGCAACAGCTAGCTCTAAAACAGGTAAAGTGGATACTGAATGGCAGAATATGTATAAGTCTAGCCCATCAGGCAGATTAGTTGAGACTGACGGTGCACTAGGTCGTGGAATATATTTATTCGATAAAGTGGTAGGAGCTAAACCTGATGCTAATATTATTAAACATGAAGTCAATCTTACCAAGATGGCTACGCTAGACGATATTAGTAGAATTGCAGGTGCACCTGTTTTAGAGAGAGACTTAAAGACACTTAATGAAACAGCTGACTTATATAAGAGACTATCAGAAGCAGGATATGAAGGTATTAAACTAGAAGGTAAAGCCATGCTATTTCCAGACAGAACAGTAGGAGTAAATAAATGAGTGAACTATATTTATTATTAACGATTGAAAGCTGCATTTTAGGCGCATTGTGCGCTAGACTTGATGGCTCGGATATAAAAGTACCGAATGTCATTAAACTAACCATGTGCATGGTATTCTTCATTATAGCTTGTGTACCTTCAGCGGGCTTTTTTGCTGCACTGGCTATGCTAGGTGCTATTGGTATTGCAACCGGTCATGGGCAGTATTTTCCAACACTTAACAAAGCACCGGTAGAGCCAGAAAAGTTTGACTTTATAGTTCAACGCTTTTTTGGCCCAGACCCACGTAATTATGATAATCCATACTCTGAAAGTGGCTTATACAAACGTTGTGCTTTTGGTATGTTTGTTACTGGATCTATTGTAGGTATACCTGCTGGATTGCTGTGTATATTAACAGGAAATCTATACGGAGTAGCATTAATGTTTACAGGTATAGCTAAAGCGTTAGGCTATCATATAGGATATAAGTTAACTGGTGGTACAGCTGCTGGCGAATACTTAAATGGAGCTTTAAGAACATTACTTTGTATGATTGCTTTTATCGGAGGTTATAGTGCAGCATATTGATACGAAAACAGAAATAGCTAGAATAGCAACTAGCTCAGCAGTAATCACTATTGCTGGTGTTACACTTAATGAATGGGTAGCTATATTTACAATAGTGTACTTGTTTATTCAGTGCATTATATTAGCACCAAAAGCATTAGAGGTAACTCGTAGATGTATTAGAAAATTACGTGGAATCAAGGAGCCTAATGATGATTAAGAAAGCTTCACTAGTTAGCGCTGCTGTAATGGCTATTGCTACACCATTGGTCATGCAACAAGAGGGTCTAGTGCTAACTAGATACTTAGATCAGGTTGGAGTAGCTACGTATTGCTATGGTGAGACTGAAGGAGTAAGCGATAAGACTTATACTCCTAAGGAATGCCATGACTTACTTAAGATTAAGCTAGGTTATATTGCATATAATATAGATGCAATAGTAGAGCCTGAGCTGAACCCACATACGCATGCTGCATTATCTAGTTGGGGTTACAACGTAGGTATGGCAAATGTAGAAAGATCAACGCTAATTAAAAAGCTTAATAGAGGCGATATAGTTGGCGCTTGTAACGAACTTCCAAGATGGGTATACGCTAAGGGTAAAAAGCTTAACGGACTTATTAAAAGAAGAGAAATTGAACGTAAACTTTGCTTAACAACATAGGAGCTATAAATGACAGAAGCAACATACTCACCTAAGGATAATGATGGAATAGCAATTCCACTTCTTCGCTTTAAATCTGGCGGTGCGCAAACAGTAACGTCTAACGCTGGTGGTACAGCTAGATCTACAGAAATAACCTCTGCAGTAGTATCTCTGTACGCAACAGAAGATACGATTGTAAACTTTGGTGAAACTGTAGCTGTAACTGCAGCCGCAACAGATCACTTCATTCCTGCAGGTACATATATGGACGTAGCAATGAAGGCTAAGCGTGGAACTAGGTATTCTTTCATTGCTGTACGTACTTTAACAACTGCAGCTAAACTTTATATTTCCGAGAGAGTCTAATGTTTAGTTTTAAAGACATACTAATGCTTGTCCTTGGGTTATGTGTTGGGGTTTACATAGGCTTCTATGTAGGCTCTAGCACTGGCCTAGAAACAGGTATTGACAAACAAATAGGTGCTCAAAATACTGCAATTATAAATAAGGTGCAAAGCAATGTCAAACATAAGAAACAAGTTAATGCTCGTGATAATGATAAGCTTAAGCAGTCTTATTGTCACTGGGTGTACGACGCAAGCTACGACGAATGTATCCGAACCAATATATATGTCGATTAAATCAAAACTAACAAGAGGTGATGTGGTATCCATCACTAGTCACAATGAAAATGTAGGAGATGACAATGCTGTCAGTGAGTAAGCTTGCCCTAGCTGTAAGTGGCGTACTAATTAGTGGGGCACCAAGTGTACCCACAGAGTCTAAGTATACAGTAGTAGAAGATGGTCAGTCACTTGGTGAATACAAATTTACTAGGGGTACTCCTAGAGTAACTACAGTATTTTGTGCGGAGTTACGCTCAGCTCTGGGTCTTACTCCCATTAATAGCTTTACTTTGCATACCAGTGCTAGACCTTATGTATGTACCGATGCTACATCCAAAACTGGTACAGACTATACTGTGAGGCATATATGTAATGCTGCAGGTGGAGCTAGACTTGCTGCTGCATCATCTGACGCGGAAACTGCAACAGGTAACTATTTTTATAACTTAAACGATAATAGCGGTGTATCGCCATTTGGTATACTAGATGCTACGCCTAATTCTCCAGGTCCTTTATGGAGAGAAGCATTAACTCTTATAGAGACGTATAGCCCGGATGCATGGCTGTGGTCGCAGGGTCAAACAGATGTTGGCTATATAGGCGCTTCACAAGCTAATGCTGATAAATATGAAGATATTTTAAGGCAGTATATAGCAGCTTTACGCACAGCTTCTGGTAAGCCAAATCTGCCTTTTATTATTGAGCATGTGTGCAGAAACAATGTATACTCTGAGAGTCAAATACAAGCACTAGCTGATATTCAAATGCGTATCGCATTAGATACAGATAATGTTTACATTGGCGTTGAAGAATACCTAAGTGAATTTGCAGAAGGTGCGGCTATTAACTCTTGTACTACCACTAATGGAAGTAACGTTATTAGCACAGTTAATACTTCTGGTACGTCCAATAATATGCGGATCAAGGGTACAGGCATTCCGGCTAACTCATTTGTTACAGCAGTTAGCCCTGGTGTTAGTATAACTATTAGCAAAAATGCTACCGCTTCTGGAACTGTTACGTTGTACAGAATGGATAATACTCATCCATATCCTTCATCAATTGCAGGACTAGATACAGACACGACACTTGGCTTTTACAATATTTGTAAACGTTTGGTGCAACCAATGGTCGATATATTCTCCGGTACTACTACAAAATACTTCGGTCCATATGTATCTGCGGTTACTGCTGAAGTAGATAATAGCTATGTTGATCTTGATATTACGCATAGTGGAGGTACCGATATAACTAATGGTTATGGCACAATATCAGCTAACTCTAAATCCCAGTTTAGAGTTGAAAATAATGGCTCAGCTATGACCATAACGGATGTAGCAAGGGTAGATGCTAATACACTTAGACTTACAACAAGCGTGGCTATTGCAGCTGGTACAGTTGATGTATTTGTAGCGTACGGTGCGATGAACAAAAGTGACTATATGGATTTTGTGACAGATAATGCTACTCTGCCAATGCCACTAGTTAGAATGAGTCCTGATAACTTCTCACATCTATCCATCACTGTTGCTCCTGCTGGTAGACAGACACTGGCCGAATATGGGGTAACTAGTGCCGTAGCACAATGGGATGCGACATTTAGCGACTCATACGCTGGATCTGGTACGTCATTTAATAACTTGATTAGCTCGCCTGCAGATGGTAGTGCTCAATCAGCTTATCATCTGACACTATCTAATTTAACATTTGTTGGCACAGCAGATGATGAAGCAGCTTATCTAGAAACTGCGGGTACTGGCTTTGCAGAATTAGTTGGATCTAATACCACCTTCTTGAATGCAATGCATAGAGGTTTACTTGGTGCCGACATGACGTTAATTATACCATACTATGTAACTGCTGCAACAACTGGATATCTAATGTCTACACAAAATAGTGCTAGCTCAGCTGGTGTATCTGTGGATACTGACACTAACGTAACATTTAGGCAGCAAGGTGATAGTACATCATCTAACGTGTCTGGAGGTACAATAGCTACTGGTGTATGGAATTTGCTTATCATCTCGCATGACGCAGATGGTGGTATGTCTAGACGTTGGGTCAATTCTAGTATAGGTACTACACAAACGCATGTATTTAATGAAAGCGCAAATAATGCTACTGTCAATTTCCACCTATTTGGTAGAAATGACTCTAGTGTGCTTATGCCTAGTGGAAGCCGCTTCAAGGGTGCAGCGTTACTAAATACTTATTGTGACGATACACTTGCTGCGACATTGTTTGCTTATTACAATGATGTACATGCGACATCATATGGTACTTAGAAAAGAGGATACTATGGCTAAGAAACCAGTTAAGTCTAGCACTAAAAATATGCCAAAAGGCGGAAAGAAGTGTTAATATTATAATTTAATATTTTAAGCAATATTTTAGCTCCATGTAAATTTTAAGGCCTTCGTTAATAAATCATAACGAAGGCCTTAAAAATTTGTGTACGATTAAAATATCTCTAATATGCTATATATTAAAGGTCTTTTTAACTGGATATTTCGTAGGCTGAATTTTATTATCCATAATATATCTAAGTTGTTCGATCGATCGTATAAAGTAACCCCTACCACCTTTATCTATTAAAGTATTTATCTTGTCCTTTTGCAGTTCACTAGGTGTATCAGACTTATATTTTACCTCAAAACCATAGAATAAACCTTCTATACAAGCTACAACATCCATATGACCGGCAACAGAAGCAGCTTGTATCTTTATAGTATAAGCATTGTACTCTTCCTCCAGTACTTTTATTACTTTAGGTTGAAGTGGATTCGCCATTTGCTAGCTCCTTAAACTTTTGTATTGATTCATGCATAGAATTAACTATTTGTTTAGCTTTATTTATTGCTTCACTAAGTGCCTGCTCAGGGGTCGTACAAGTCCAAGTAGATCTAGCAACTAATTCAACATGCTCTATAGTGTTAAAGCTTATACTACATGTAATAGTGCCATCATCTATTGTCTGCAAGTTTACTCTGCCATATTTGCTAGCTTCTTTCCATAGTTCTCTCATTTGTCGTACCTCACTTGTACTAGTTTAGGTAAAAATAAACTCCATTTATTAGTTGCTTTATCAAGTATAACATCATTGTATTCGATCTCTATTGTTCTACCAATAAACGTAGAAGGATCCGCAGCGCGCATGCCGTCTGTTAGACCAGATGCTACAACTACTTCAACTAGTTTACTATCAGCTAAACTACCGACAACACCTGTGCATACAAGACCACCTATCATACCTGTATATTTGTCTTCACCTTCAGTTGTACCAATGCAAGTTAGATCACAAGTATTCCAGGCTTTCATTTTAACCCAATCCGTCGTACGTTTAAACTTATACTTATGATCACGGCGCTTAAGTATGAGGCCCTCGTAGCCATTAGCAACTACTGTATCAAATACAATATTAATGTCTTCATATCTTTTAAATTCGGTAGTAGCTCCTTGACGCAAGATTGTGCCTTCATATTCAATCTCTGCATTATTATTAAACATGGCGTTCAAGCTATCTCTACGCTCCCAGTACTCCTTATCACAATTTTGAGTTAGAAAATTATCTAGTGGCATACAGTCGAATACATTATATACTAAGCCTGTTTTCCTAATAGGCGTACCACGCATAGCAGATGTCACCATACCACTAATTGTTGTGTGATTCTGATCTTTACTTGTACCTATTGTTAGCTCGCCGTCTAGCATTACACCGCATGGCATGCTACCCATTATCAATGTTTGTAATGCTGGAAAAGGTATAATGTTACCATTACGCGTTTTTAGTTCTACGTAACCGTCTGAATATTTTAAAGCAACAATACGTACACCATTATACTTTATTTCGCCTATAACAGGAAGCTTTACTTTTTCAATAGGAAAGTCTTCAGCTAGTTGCACTTTAAACTTTTGAATAAAGTTCTTTCCAAAGGCTTTATCGAGTAAACCAACAGATACGCCACAGTCTAGATCTTTGTTGCAAATTAGCTTAATCAAGTCTCCATTAGCTTCGGAGAACTTTGATACTTCTTCACGAGCTGAGTTACCAGAAAGTTCACGCTTACTTAACTTGTCTAGCAATGTAAATAAACCTTTCCAGTCTTCTATTTGATCTACAGTATTATACCTAATATAAGAGTAATTTAAACCATAAGTTACATTTTGGTCGTATGTTCTTCTGAAAGCATCTTTATAAAGCTCATCAGCTGTTTTAAGTATAGCTAGTTTATTAAGTGATGATGAAGTATTCCTTAGCTTCTGTAGCATTTATAGCTCCTCTTTTATAAATGTTGAATCGACAAAATCTTTTTTATTCTCTGATACTGTTCTGTACACCTGTTCTGAAACTGCCTTCTTAACAAGAATGAAGTGCACCTTAATGTCAGTATCTCGTTCTTTGTTAGCTTGCCTCGCTCTTCGCTGAGTGTGCTTAGCCGTACTAAAATCTTGAGAATAGATGATGAGATCTTTATATCCAGATAGATCAACACCTTCAGCATAGCTAGTTGCTTGTAAAAGTGAAGCATTAGCGAAATACTTTTCAAGTTTGACCTTATCTGCTTTATATTGGTACATAATAACAATGTCATCAGTATCGCCCCATGTCTTTAGAATATAGTCTACTTTCTCTGTATTACCTAGATCAATGTACTCATCACCTATCTTTAGCGTGCCTCCTTCCAACATGTGTAAAGCCCAACGCAACTTAATAGGACTATCGCACACCAACTTATAATCTTTTCCTGTAGCTGCGTGTGTGAAGTCAAGTACCTTATGTTTAAGTAAGTAATTATAAATATCGCGAACACCATTAGATAGTGTGATATAGTGTAGAACATCTTCTGGCTCCTTCTCAAAACCTAATTCTTTCCGCGTCTTAGTGATAAATAAATGCTTAACGTAGCTCCAAACATCTTCTTGTCTAACCGCAGAGTAATCCACGACAGTATCCATCGAATTAATCTTAATAGTTTTAACATTGCCTTCTTTATCTCTTTCTGCATAGTATTTGAACCATTCATAATAATTACTATATTCATCCCATGGCGACCAGTCAGATAGTGCAAACTGATTGAACAGCATTTGATTACCTTGAGCCTTAGGTGTAGCACTCAGATAGATAATTGGTACACCTTTACATAGCTTACGTATAGTCATCCAAGTCTTACTACGCTTTGGATAACCACTAACGAAAGAATGAGCTTCATCTAAGATGACTAAGTCAGGTTTTACAGTAACCTTATGCGTAGACTGATAGCTAATAACCTCGTAGTGCTTTTTACACGGATAACTAGCTATAGTTGGTAACCAGCCGGACTTTTTGTCTTCACTTATAATAGCTTTCTTCTTAGTAATTACTAGTACATTTTTAACATTGGTATCTTCAGCCATAAGTATTGCAGTAAGTGTCTTGCCTGTGCGTTCCTCCATAGCTAGGTATACTATTAAATATTTTTTGAGAAGATCTAGTCCTCTCCTCGCGATTTCAAGTTGATGAGGCCACGCTTGCATTTTTCTAAAAAATCTCCTTCTTTTCCAACTGCATCAGTTACATAGATATTAAACACTTCTAAAAATCGTCTAGCAACTTTACGACTCATCCTAGTTCCATTCAAATAATTACTTATCTGAATTGGTTGAACAGTAACTTCTTCATTACTTAACATACTAGCCATAGCATAGAGTGACTTAATGTCGTTCTCAGTAGTTGCCGTCATAATAGCAACCCTAGTTTCCATCGATCTAGTTTCGCAATCATCCATAGAAATCTCCTTCTTGTTCTTCAAACCCTTCTTCTGAGCCTTCCACTATGCAATGTACATCAAAGTCAATCTCATAAATATTAACATCAGTACGCATTTGAATTAGCTGTAATTGCTCACAGAAATATTCAAATGGATTTACTTCTGGCATTTTATCCATGCATACTTGCTTATAATAATTAATTGCATCACTAGCTGCAGTATTTGGATCTAATATTACTTTCTCAGCTGTTTTGGCTCCAACCCTAGGTAGACCAGGAATGTTATCGCTAGTATCACCCATAAGTACTTGACGGTACAAAGTAAGAATTGCTTCATCTTGATTTACCTCTTGCCACTCTTCTTTAACATAGTTGTAATGTCTACCTGGAATCTGCAGAATGTCTTTGTCTATGCCACAGTGAATTGCTCCAGATTGAACCATATCACTAGCTATTCCGTCATCCGCTTCGTATCCATGCATGCGGATGGCGTTATACTTTTCCTCTAGATATTGTTTACAATAATTAAGGAATTTAGGTGCAACCATACCAGAGCGATTACCTTTATATGGTTTAGTCTTTGCGACCTCATATCTAAAGTTATCGGCGCCTGAAAGGTAAATTCTCATCTTAGATATGCCACTATCAGTAGCAATTTGACGTAAAGTACTATCTATGATAGACCTACAGGCTCCCTCCCAGTCCTCCTCACAAACACAAGCAGTTCTATAAGCAATAATGTCACCGTCTACAGCTAAAATATCTTCCATATTATTCTCCTAATGTACTACTGTTGCTAATTCATAATTAGCTACGATTTGTTTTAAAGCGGCTGTTGGTGGTACAAAGCTATTACCTTTAACAATATTAGCTTTAATTGATGGATCAGTTTTACCTTTTACTTCTTTTGTGTCATTACTATCGCAAATGGCTTTAACAATATTAAAGTACTCCTGCTGTAAACCAATATTTCTCAACACGAATGCACTATGCCAAATAGCTAGTATAGCCGCATTAAAAGCTATTACTTTTTCTGTTGTATCTAGTGTGCTATCTTGTGCAACCTCATGTACAAAGCCAGCAAACGAGAAGTGCAGCATTTCAGTATCGCATGTGCTAATATCATCATGAAGAATACCATCGTCAAATGCTCCAAGCAACTCCAAGATCTCTTCTTCACTCAATCCTGCTTTCCACATAACACCAATAGCTACAAAGTTAATATCTCCAATAGCGTCAAGTCTATCAATGATATTATCTGCAGCAAATAATTCATCAGTTTCTTCAGCTAATAGGCTCAAAGCTAGATCAAGGTTAAGCACGCGATCATATCTAGTCGCATTCCAAGCAATACATTGTGCAACAATATTAGTCATCAAAGTCTCCATTAGGGTAAAGTTTAAATTCAATATTATGGTGAAGTAAATGTACAGTCTTAAATATATCTAGCCATTCACTACCGGATCTTATCGCAGGATTTATAGCAAATACTACTTCATTAACTCCGATAGCTGCCATAGCTTTAATACAGTCTGTACAAGGTGGTAGTCCATAAATAACCATTTTGTCAATATCTTTTGGATTACCTCCATAGTTAAAAATAGCATTTAACTCCGCATGAACTATCTTATCATGCTTATGCGAAGTGTCACTATCATCATAGCCGGCAGGATAGCCATTTACACCTAAGCTTACAACACGGTTATCCTTAAGTGCAAAAGCAGCTATCTTAGCCTTATAATCTTTAGACAACTTAGCTAGTTGCTTTAAACCTTTTAATAAGATAATATCTGTTTCTTTACTCATCTTCAGTCAGCATCTCTGCTGCCTCCGCATAAGATATAATATTTTTCCATAAAGAAGCATCAGACATTACTGTAGACATGGACAACATTGTAAGAATACCAAAGATAGCGGTTTTCTCATACTCCTCCAATGTTCTATACTGTTGCAATACTGTATATAATTCCATGCACAGATTATTAGGTACAAAGCCTGCATGCTTATTATCAGATAATAGAGGCAATGTAATCAAAGCATAGCCACAAATGTCATGCCAGTTATCTTTAACTTTACCGTGGCCACAAACCACACGAGCAAGCTTATGACAGATCATGTGAATACTCTCACGTTCTGCATCATTATACTCATGATCACATGCAATAGCATAGTTATAGATTAGTTTACACAAAGTTTGAGTTACGTAAGAGTTGTCTCTGAACTCGCCGTAACGAGAGCCTCTTTGCTTTGTAGTTTCTTCAACGCTCATTTTAGTTCTCCTTATACGTTAACTGTTTCCCAATCATCAGCGAGCAAGTCAGTTTGTGAAGCTACCCACGGTACAAGCATTTTATCTGCTGGATACATATAAATGTATGGTCTTTTCATTTTTGAATGCCCGTCTACATTTTGTAGGGAAATATGCATTCCTTTACCATTCCACCCTTCGCGAGCAACAGAAACACCTTGCTTTAAGATGCTGAGTGCTTGACCAAAAGATAGACCTGTCATTTTATTTACATTAGCAATACTAGTCATTTCTAGTTCTCCTTATACGTTAAGTTCAAATTTAATTGCAGGCATATACTGATCTTCACTATAGCTATTAATCAGTATATGATTAGGCTCAAATGTGCTTAGCTTTGTATCCAGTCTGTAACTATAACTAAATGGTTCACGCTTATCGGCGCAATAATATGTCTTATCACGCACATAATCATACTGATCTAAGTAAGTGTAGGCGCCTTCAATGTGATTTGTATAGATATGTGTATCTCCAAACATCATGGTTACTTTACCAGGTTTATAGCCTGTTTCTGCTGCGACAATAATATTCCAAGCGGCAGCTAGAATTGCATCACTAGGTACGCCTATCATCCAATCTGCACTACGTTGGTACCAAATCATATCTATGTGAGAGCCATGCGTCACATAAAACTGATACAGCATATGGCAACATGGTAGTGAAAGCTCATCTAGTCGATCTGGTCGCCAACCTGTTACTAAATGTCTCCGTCCAGTAGGATCTGCTTTAATACCTTCAATAAGTTGCACCAATTGATTCACACCATTAAAATCAATCCATGCATTACCATAGTCTAGCTCAAGGCGATCATTATCGTCACCCCAAGCATCCCAGTAGTTACACCCAAACTTTTTAAAGTCCTCAACAGTTTTAGGTCCGCGTAGCATGGCTGCTAATTCACCCAGTACAGGCTTATAAAAAAGCTTACGCCCTCTCAATAATGGAAACTCATTAGTAATTGAAAAACTAAGTGCTTGTCCGAATAAAGCTAGTGTCTTCCCATTGCGCACTTTACGTCCTTCACCGTTAATTAATATCTGATTTAATATATTAACATACTGCTCTTCATAGCTTAGCATACTATTCTCCTTTTAAAGCTTTTAGCATTTTGATAACATTCTCTGCTTGATACGTTGCATCAGCCAAAGCATTATGGTGTGTAGTTTTACGTTCAGACCATCTCATGTTAGGCACAAGAGCTTGTAATGTACGTATATCACGCATCATTTTGTACTGAATAGGTTGTGACCTATTAAGACTTCTAAACAAGCTAGATAGAATAGGAAAGTCAAAAGACGCATGCGACCAGTAGTGATTTGCATTCTGACCAAAGAATAAACGTTCCATAATCTCGCAAGCATCTGCGGCTGTTCGCTCATTCTTAGCTAAACTATCTTGAGCTTCCTTAGATTGCTGTAACCACCATTTAATGGTTGAGCCATCTGCTTTACCGTGCTTTAATGCGTCTTCAAAGTCTACATTAATTTGCGATGATAAATATATACCATCCAAAGTAAAATAAACTATACCTATTTGAATAATAGGTGCGTTAGGATTTATGCCTAACGTTTCCAAGTCAATCATACAATGCTTATCTTCGTACATTATTTTGCTCCGCTAATCTAGTTACTAAAAATGCTGAACAGTCTTCCCAGCTATTAAATACACTACAGTCTTCAATTCTGCAAGATATGCTACGTTCTGAAGACTCTCTAACAATATAACCATTAGTTACTTTTGTAACTTCTAACATTATCTGCCTCCTGTAATAGATAGCATAAAACAACGACCTTTTTCTGTATCCGCATATACTGCGCAATATGCGTGCACGGGTGGTACACCATTAAGTATCAATCTAGTAATATTGTTACTATCTGTTATACTATTAACCGTAAGGCTAATAGTTAGTGCTAATACAAAAATTAAAATGCATATACAAGTTACAATATAATCTTTATCATACATGTTATTCTCCTATTAATCTGTCTAATGCGTTTTCTAGCGCTAAAAGTAGTCTTTTCTCTTCAGCTACTTTTTGCGCCTCCTCTAATGTATCAAATAGACAGTACTTTATGATGTACTCACTGCCGCTCCAAGTGCTAATATTAGATTTAGCTGAATATGCTTCAACTTTCACATGACAAGTATATGGTATAAACAAGAACCTGTCTTTATACCTAGTTGTTAATACTACTATAAATTTATCTTCAAACGTGATAACTTTAATTTCCTTTACTCTTTTGCTCATTTTTATATCCTTACTGTTGATGTTCAAAAATGTACTTATCTTTTTCAATTTCGCCCCAGTTAAAGCCTACTCTTACTTTAACAGGCATTGGTAGATCTCTGATGCTTACAGACTGTGACATTTGCTGCCAGCCTTCCTGCATTGAATCAGCGATAATTTTACATGCTTTACTATACAGCTCTTTATCGTTAGGACAAATAAACATATAGGAGTCATGAATAAAGTTTACTAATTTTATACGCGAATCTAGCTCAGTTAACTTTGGTACCATGTAATGTAATGCTAACTTAGCTACTTCAGCTTCAAAACCTTGAATTTGCATAGCTAATTGGTCGGTCATCATTTTAGCGGTATACTTACGACCAAGTGGAGTTTCCCAAGGGATTTTCTTACGCCAATCTTTAGCGCCTTTTTCTTGCCACTCTGCAATTTGGCGCCATAGCTTAAGCCACTTAGATTTAATCTTAGAAGCTTCTTCATCAGTTAGAAACATTCCCGCATCTTTTAGTAGCACAGTTTTGAACACGTCAATGCCGGCACCAAAAAGTAAGCTAAAGTTAGCTGTTTTACAAATCTGACGTTCTTCTGGAGTAAAGTTTTCACCGAAGATAAAGCGTGCCACATAATTGTGTAAGTCTTCTCCAGCTCTAAACAAAGCTTCCATACGTGTATCAGACGTCACAGCACATACCGCTCTTAACTGTATCTGAGCAAAGTCAGAATACAGCAATACTTCACTGCCATTTTCTTCAATTGCAAAAATGCCTTTAAGCTTACGTGGAATTTGTTGCAAGTTTTGATCGTCTGAAGTAGTACGTCCTGACCTAGCTGAAGGTTTAAACTTACCGAAGATTCTGCCATTGCGTGTTGTCTCAGAGAACTTAGACAAAAAGCTATTCTGTTTAGTAAGTTTCCTAGTCTTACGAACTTGTATAGCTTTCTCATTGCCTTGTGCAGACAGTAAAGCTAAGCCTTTATCATCGCTCAAACTAGAGTTAATATATGGCCTAACTTGCTGATATGAGTTGCAGTTAATAGGCAAAGCTATTTCTTCGAGCAATCTCATGTTTTCTGCATAAACAGTATTCAGGCGTTCCATATCTATAGGTAAGCCATTTTGCTGAAAGTCTAAGCAGTAACGTAGGCACAGCATATCTAATCTGTAGTTGATGTCTTCAATAACTTCTTTGATCATGTCAAACACGTCGTGCAGATATACAACATCTATAGACGCGTACATCAATTGCTCATGTGACAGTACAGGAACATTCCAGTCAGCTTTATGGAATTCTTTTTTAGTTCCACCGTATACATCTTCATTTACAGTGTACTTAACAACTTCGTCCAGTGAAAACTTTTCTTTTGTGTAAAAGTAAAGTCTAGACAATAGCATGGTGTCATGGAATTCTTTTGGCATCCATGCGTGTAAACCAATATTCTCTTGTATCGTACTAATATCATAATGTATGTTATGCCCAACTACTACTAAATCTGTAAGTAATTGCAACAGTTCATACACATTTGGGTTTTCTACGATATAAGCTATTGCTATACCATTCTCGTCAAAATGTCTTTGATAAAATTGAGCTATGCGAATTTTGCCGTACAGTCCAATAGTTTCAGTATCGAACATGCAGGGCTGTGAAAAGTCTAATTTAGACTGCAACTGTTCAATAGTTACAAACTTATAAGTTAAAGCTCTCATGATTTACTCCACCGTAATTTTAAATGAGGAACTATAGCTAGTTAGCCCAGCCATTGCGTAGGTTGCACGTGTTATAAGCATAGAGGAGAACCATGCTTATAAATTACTTAGACAGTCTATCCATTTCAGCAAGAATTTTATCCTTACAGAAATCTAGAGTGTTGTTGTATACTTCATGAGGATCTTCACTAGCGTCTACAGTTGCTGTAGCTGAGGCTTCGTAAGTGACATTCTCATATTTGGCCAGTGCTATTAATCTTCGCACTGAAACAGATACTTGTGTTATTGGCATATTAGATCCTTTTAGCAATCATTAATGTTTTAAGCGCATCTGTAGTAATACCTTGCTCTTCAAGTGCGCGTAACAGTTGAGCGCGTTTAGCTTGTTTCTCAAGACGCTTTACATTTGCAACAACAAGGTCTTCTTCAGCTTTAAGAGCATTGAAACTAGCTAGATCAACTTTACCTACTACCCATTTGTAGTTTACACTATCGGAGTAGTCTGGCTCTTCATCAATAGCTACGACTTTAACAATTGCAAAATTGAAGTTACTAGATACACCTGCGCATTCTACAATAACTAGGTCATCTATAGCTATGTCTGTAATATTAGTTTTATACGTATATGTTCTTGAGCCAACACGATTCTTGCCATCTAGGTCAGTGCCTGAAAATACACAAGAAACAAATTTAATATTCTCATTTACAAGAGAATGAAGCGTGCTATAATTCATGATAATTTCCTTTATCAGTTTGCATTATTAAGTAGTAAAAAGATTTGACCTGACGTCTCACAGGTAGTACCCTAACCACACGGATAGCAAATCAGTTGTTACTAGAGTTTAGGCTTTACTTTTTCAATAGGTTTATCTGCAGCTTTTGACTCTGGTGCAGACTTTACTTCAAAGTCTCCACTGTCATCAAAACCTTCAAAATCACCTTCTTGATCTTCAAATCCAGCATCGCCAACATATTCAAGGAATTTAACGATCTGAATAGCGTTCAAGTATAAGCTAATGCCCCATTTTTTGCCATTCGTGTACAATTCCATTGCACCTGAAATAGCTCCAATAGTACCATTGCCTACTCTACGCTCACCTAGTTCTACTACTTTCTTTTTAGCATTGTAAACCGTAATTTTCTTAGGCTTACCGTCGCTAAAAGTAGTTTTAGTTTTGAAGCGCGCGCCAATAAAATTAGTAGGCTTACCACCTGTCTTTTTATCGGTATGCGCAAATAGTTTGCCTTCTTCATCCTCGAATAAATCAAAGTATCCGGAAGTTTGCAAAGATTTATCTTTAGGACCAGATAACTTAACATCTTCGATCTTAGCAATAAACTCTACAACTTCAGGTTTTGTTTTATCGAGATACACAGTAGCAACATATTCATAGCCGTCTTCATTATAGTTTTCTTTTCCTTGACCGGAAATGTTAACATAATGAAGCTCGCCTACAGGGGTTGCAACTTTAATAAGATCACTCATATTTTACTCCACTTGGTTCGATATGTTAAACAGCTCAAGTGCACTTGCAGTATGAACTGGTACGCAATAGTAGTAACGCCGGTGTTGGCTTTTCGTCAACTTCCCACCCGCTAGCAAAGACTTCTAGCATCGGTTCAGTATCCTCGGCAGAGTCGTTGGAGTCCAACTGGTTTACTTACACAGCACTCTCTTAGTTACTACATAAATAACTGATAGACTTACCTCAAGAGGGAATATCAATTATTTAATATAAATATTATAACACAAAATTTTTAATTTGTAAACAAAAAAATTTGATTTTTTGAAAATAATTTTATTACGTTAAATAGGTAGCTAATTCTGCAGATCTTCTATCTATGAAAGAACCTAGGAAAACCTGTTTACGCTCTGCCGTGTTAATCACAGCATGATACTTAGTGCATCTCTTACCTTCTATAACACGTACACAACCTGTATCATTTCTAGCAGTAGATCTAATTACTAAATTAGATAGCTTATTATTCTCTATGTTGCCATCTATGTATACTACATAATCGTTATTAGCTAAATTAGGCTTGACAAATACTTGCATAACTAGTCTAGATACTAAGTAAAACGTTTGCTTATTACCACGATTTAAACCTACCTGTAGTTGCCCTCCTCTATTATTGCGTTTTACAAGTTTACGTAATCTTCCCATGTAATGACTATAAACTCGGCCTTTATTGCTTATCTTATACAGGCCTTCATAGCCAGGAATATCTTTCCATACTTCATAGCCAGGAATATCTTTCCATACTTCATCATCCATTTTAACCCCACGAATAATCTTTGTTGTTACGTACCTTGCACTCAGAAAATACTCTATACTTTCTACCACACGTCATCACGGCCTCTCCTAATAAACATATGATTGCAATAACCTGTTAAACTAAAAACTGCTTTATTGAAATAGTATAGTAAAGACATTACTTCTTACCCCCCTACCTAGTTCAACACATAACTGCTGCAAGTATCCATATCTGTTGTAAATCCTTCTTCTGCCTCAACTTTAAAGCAGTCCTTTTCAATTTGCTTAAGTAGTGCTCTCATTCCATTCTCCTTAGTTAGTAAATACTTTTAAACTAGCTCTACTTATAGCCACATATAGCAAACGTAAATACATAGTATAGTCTTTATCAGCGCAACGGCCTAGATCCTCAATGTCAAGAAACACATAGTCGTAGGTGGACCCCTGGGATTTATGCACGGTCATCGCGTATGGAAAATCTAAGCAGATAACGCAATCCTTAAACGCCATGTACTCTCGCCATGCTTTCGCCCTAGCCTTAGCTAGCTCATGTGACCAATTCTCCTTAGCCCATTCTTTACTGTCTACCTTAAACTTCTTCTCAATAGCTTTATTAGCTTTGACAGCTGCGTCACCTAACTCTTGCATACGCTCTTGGTAATTACCATGACCAAATACAACTGCGCGGCTAGTGAAATTGCCTTCTTCATCTTCTAATGTATAAAAGTCAATTCCTCCCATACGCTCAAGCACCTCGAGAGTTTTATACTTACTTTCAGCTTCAAGCATATCACCACGAATAGTCTCAATAAACCCTTCAATTGCATAGTTAGTCTTACTGCACATAGTATAGTAATTCTTAAGAGTAGGGCTAAAAAGTCTATCGTTAGGATTAGGCTCAGACCTACCTTGTATCTGAGCATTAAGCGCTTGTACTTGCGCATTTGTGTAGGCTAAAATTATTTTATTAGCTAGTGGCTTTTCATTACTATATTGCTCGTAAAGACTAGGTAAGTCAAAGCCACGTTCTAAAGCTTCATGTTCCTCTAAAGCTTCAGGTTTTGCTCCATCAATATAACTGTTAAGCTTAATCAATGTGTCAATTAATGGACTATCATCAGCTTGCCTGTGTATTTTAGTTAATTTTACCCAGTAGTCTCCACCAGGCACAATAGTCTGCATATCCTTTACTGGCGGTAACTGGTTAGGGTCTCCAATAAAAACAACTTTAGTTTTTATCTCGCCTTCTTCGGTGTATTGCAAGTCAACGATACTCATATAATCTTTTTCGCCAATCATACTAAATTCGTCGACTAAAAGAACATCTATATGATCAGGCATACCTAGTTGAGTATTAACATCTACATGTTCACGTTTAAGTGCTTTATCATTAATTGAAGGTCTTTTTTTAAGATAGCTATGCAAAGTACAAATCATCGCATCTTGCGGCAGTTTATCTGCAAGCACATTTACTGCTTTATGGGTATACGCAGTAGTTACGGCAGCTAGCTTATTAGTTATACAATACTCAAGCACCTCCCGTAAAGAGGTAGTTTTACCCGTGCCGGCAACCCCTGTTATGAACATAGTTGCAGCTTCTTTGTCTTGCATGAACTTTTCAAATATTGATACTACAGTCATTCACTTTTACCTTTACGTGAAGTATTTGAAGGCATCGCGACAACGTCAAAACTACCAGAGCGCCATGCACTAGTAGACTTACAGTCATCGCAAACTCTATTGTGAATACCTTCACTATCAAAAGGTTTACCACAACAAAGGCAATTACGTTTTTCTGTCTTCCTATTAGCTTTTTTAGTTTTTGTCCTGTAATGTACACTTTGATTGCTATAGTTTCTGGCTCTTGTCATTTAATACTCTCTTATAATGTTCTGCATGTTGAAAAAAATTGTGCATCTTATCTAGCTCGCCAGCTTTTTGCGCTCCATAACCATAGCCTTCTAAGTTAGCGATTACTTGCTTTATAGGACCTCTAAAAGTTAGGCCCTCGCAATTACATGTTACAATTTCCTGCTTATTCCTCAACATAATAAATCCCGTATATGTTATTGTTAAACCCGAGGTACAGTATTCTGGTCTGCTTCTTAAAAAGTACTCTTACTTTAATAGGCACAAACTTTATAGGCCAAAATTCTAATTGTTCCATAATAGCACCATGAATACTATAACCAACATAAAGTTAAAGTCTGCATCTTTACTGCGTCCGTTTATAGATATTAGTAATAAGAAACAAACTAGCCATTCATACCATTCCATGTTAAAGTCCTATCGGTTTAGTTTTTTCAAAAAAGTCACGCGCTTCTATATCTCCAGCGTCTAGCATGTAATTGTTCAACCCTGGAAGGGAGTAGTAATATACATTTTCCCCTCTTTCAGAGGTATGCGTTCTGGAAATACCTATATCTTTAAGCATACGAATTAACGCTCTATGTGAGCCTGCTCCTTCAGTCATTGCTTCATAAAGGTCCCAAAGCTTATCATCCATTAATTTATTCTTACGCCAACCTTTGGTAAATCCTGCTATACCATATTCAACACCTAGTTCTGCTAGCTTAGTGAAATCATTTTTCTGTATAATAGAAACCAGTTGATCACCTGCAGATAAACTGTTGAATATCAAGTCTTGCTTATCTGATGTTTCTGGTGCTATCATGTACTCATCTGCATGCAAAGTTTTAACCTCCGTAGCTAAATAGTAGCAAAAATCAAGAATCTCCTCTTTCATTTTAGCTTGTACCACAGAAACGCCACCAGTATTTATAACCCATTCTTCACGCTCTAAGCGATTTGGTGTTTTAATAAACGCAACGCGGCGATCTTCAGTTTCAACAGGTAAAGGACTAGTATTCGCCGTTAATATAAACAAGATAGAATGTTTATAGTTAAACCCATCTCTGTGCATAGCTCGTATCTGTATCTGATCCGCCCCTGTATAAGACTTAAGTTTACCAAGCACCTCCTGCTTTTCCGAGTGCCTTGTAAGCTTATTGCCATACTCGTCTAGATGCACTACAAATTTGTCCATCAGCCAACCATTATACTGCTCAATAAAAACTTTGGAGTCTGGCTTAGCTATATAGTCTGAACCAAGAAGGGCCTTAAAAAATCCAACAAAAGTGTCTTTACCAGAGCCAGGCTTACCTATCAAGTACAATACTACCGGACTGTACTTAAAAGAAGTAAGTTTCGTTTTCATAAAGCTTAGTGTGTAAGCTCGCATGAAATCGTCGGGAATGAATGACTCGAAAAAGCTAATAATAGTGTTAGGTCTGTTATACTTAGCAGCGTAAGACTTAGGGTTATTAAGGATCGCCAACTCGGGAGTTTGTCTGAATAAGTTAAATCTATCACCACCCTCCACGTGGCCAAACTCAAGATTAGGATTGATATCAGTGCGAATAATTTGCTTGACACTATCATATTGCAGTTCTCCTATTTGTCTTCCGAGAAGCGTTTTGATCGTTGTAAGAAGTGGTCTTTTGTCGTTGTAAACTTTGATATAAGGTACGGTGTAATTAATAAGATAATAAGCGCCTTTAATATCATCATAGAAGCTCTCCACATAGTCCCCGTTAAGTGCAGTTGCAATAAAACCCATTTGCTCCCAATGTGCATCATATTGCCAAATAGCATGGCCATCAATTGAAGACCTGCCTTCTGTCATTGGATTGATAATGGTAGCCATCAGCTTGTCTTGCGGCATTGGAGTTGACCAAAGCTTATTTATTAATAGCATAGTGTTAGTATATAGCTCAACATTAACGCTAATATCCGCGCCTAAAATGGCAGATATTTTGCTAAGATACTCTGAACCACGTCCTTGTGGTACCTCATTCGGGTGCATATGCCCTTTACTTACATAGCTGGGGGAGTCCCTAAAAGACTTTGGAGTTAATACCTTGAAAAGAGCAGGATTATACTCTTTACGTTTAACAAAAGTTTCAAGTAGAGGAGCTAGTCGATTGCTAACAACGGTATTTACGTAACGCTCCGCCTCTGGCCTAGCTTTATTTCCAAGTGCCTCAAGCAAAGAAACTATTGTAGCAGGCGCTTCTCTAAGCTCAGGTAAGCTAGTGTAGTCTGCCCACGACTCTTTAGTAAAGTTGTCTTCAGTTGGCAAATAGACGAACCCTTCGTCATTGTAAAAATCAAGTTTGAATTGCTCGGTAGCGAGCTTAAACCCAGGTAGACCAGCCACGTGCTTATAGATGATTGTACCTCCGCCCGCTGGTTTACCTTTGGAAAGAAATATAAATTTGTTGGTGGGGTCAAGCGAAGAGAAGAGCTCGAATGTTGCAGCGTTATCGCAGTCAATCGCCATGAAGCCTGACACAGAGCCAGTAATTGCACCGGCAATACTACTTTGCTTTTCATTAAAGGCCTCCGTATATTTCTTGCGCCAGTTGTATTCGAACTTAGGGTTAGTTTTACTGCCATCAGGTAAGCGCTTAAGCTCTCCCTCTAATGGTACAGTATGCCAACCTGCTTTTATAAAAAGGTCTATTAGCATTTAGTTGCTTTCGTTTTGTCTTTGCAGTGTTTTAAGCCATAGCTATATTAAGTTGATAAAACTGGTGGCCAGGATTGCCTGCAAGCTTTACCCATTTAGGAAAGCTTCGCTTTGTCCAGGTAGCTGGCCGCATATCCAGGTTCCATTTAGTGCACAGGCAAAGCTTGTACTTGTCAAACACCGAATTAAGCTCAACCGACACGTTAGAGCAGTCAAAAGTAAACTTAGGTGAAGGATAGTTGTTATAGTGCGACACAATAGCTAGTGGCTCGAATAGTTTAATATAGCTAAGGTGTGTTTTGCCTGTGCGGTAAAACTTCTCATCGGCTAGCGCAGCGAATAGGTTAAGCGTCCACTTATAGTTGTTTATGCTCTCGCGCAGCCATACATTGCATGGATGGTTTTTGTGCGTTTCTTTATATATGCCTTCGAATGTTAAAGGCCAGCCATATTGCGGTGCATAGTGGAGATAGGCAGTGCATAGCATTTGCCCTGTCTCGAGTATCATTTTGTTAAGGCGCAAATCGTCAAGTGCTTTAGCACATTCAACAGGGTTATTGCTAACTAGAAATATGTTCATGTTAGACCTCGTCTTTAGTTGCTGGTTTAGACCACTCCCAATAGCCAAATGGCATCTTGCCTCGGTAGTGCCAATTTTCAGGCTGCACCGCGATTGACCCTTCTTCTATAGCTAGCCACTCAGGAAATACACTTGCTTTAACGGTGGCTTGCAGCTTTGCCTCAATATCTGTATTGTCAGCCATTGCCATAAAGTTGACAAGCTTGGCTAGTGTTGGGGCCGATACTGGTATACGATACTTGCGTAGTAATTTGCTTAGTGGAATGCCTTCTTCATTTGCTAACCATATTTTACGTAGCAAAGGCTCTTTAATTAAAATCATTGGCCTGGCCATAACAAAATCCTTTCTTAATTGTTCGTATATTTATATCATGATTTTTTCAACTTGTAAACAATTATTTATTTTCAATAACGCATTATTTTATATTTTCAATAATGCACCGAGGCCAGAGTCAACCTAGGTATTGACATCCTTGGAAACGCGCGCATTAGAGATGCGGTGATCCGTGGCGCGTTTTGACCCTGTTCATATATAAACGTATATAAAAAATTTGGCCTTGTCCTACGGCCTCCGTATGCTGAAGCTTTATTCCGATATTATGTAAATTAAGGTAAATAAAAAATACCGCCGATTATGAAAACCGGCGGTAAGCTTATCTAGGAATGCAAAAGCCTAGAGTTATCTAGAATTAGAGAGCTACACCAGAGGCCGTAAGGTATTCGCGGACCTCTTCCTCGGTAGCAAAGCCGAGCTCGGTAGGCACGATAACTTTACGTGCTTCCTCTATTAGAGCTTGCAGAGCTGGAATGTCGTCAGGAGTAATTTCCTTGGCAATCACTTTGCTCATCAGGGCTTTGTTAGCTGCATCGGCTTCACGTTGCTGCTTAGTCCAATGCGAAGAACCCTCTTTACACATGGTATTCAGGCCGGTTGCGGTATTAGCTTTCTTGCCAAACTCAACGGCTTTTTCACCAACCAAAGGCATCCAGCGTTTGAAGTAGTAGCAACGAATGGCAACTACTGCACCAGATGCGTCTTTAAGAATGGTTGAGCCAACACCAGTTGCGACTTTAGCAGCAGCCAAAGCGATAACCTCTGCAATAAGGTCTTTTGCTTTGACTTTAGGATCGTTAGCGATAGCGTTTTCGATCAGGTCAACGATAGGTTGGAATGCGGTTTTTACTTTTGTCATAATGTTTTACCTTTCAAGGATTAGTTAACAACTAGCTTTCTCATCAGTGGGGCTTGCTAAAGGCTCCCAGATATGACCAGCTAGATTAATTCACTGGCCATATTTCGAATTATTTAATGATTATATTATGCCACAAAAATTTCGTCTTGTAAATGATTATTTTCATTTATTTTGAAAATAATTACTTCATCGAAGTCATTTTCATAGTTATCATTAGCATTTATGTCGGTAAGTAGCTCTTCAATTTCGTCTTCCATAGCTAGTCTCTCTCAATAACAGGTTGGGGCTTTACGTAGTTGAGATAGCTTTGCTTATACAGATACACGTTCAGAGCTATTGAGCAACTAAGAAGTGCCAGGACAAAGCCAACAGAGGCGAGGCCTAGCTTTTGCCAAAGTGTTGTCCTCATTTGCTTGCCTCCATGGCTTTGATTGCTTTAAGGTTAGGTCGGCCTGACACTTGCAGCACAACAGTTGAGCTAAGTAGATTGCCCTGTGCATCCTTTGTATGCTCCATCATAACCATGTGCTTGCTCTTGTCATTCGCATGGAAGACTTGGCTAAATACATTGCACGCATCTTTATGGGAAGTATCCGCAACAGATATTGACCCGTTTATCATAACACTGTAGGTTGTTTTCATATTAGTATTCTCCATAATATTGGCATCTCATCAGTGCAGTTCGCCAACCCTGCAGACTAGCCTAAGCTAGTTTCGAATTTTTTGTTCCACTGACGGTGCAATGCGAACACGTATAGCCAGTCCTCTTTGCTTGGCCTCGCACCTAGCGCAACATTCGTTTCAAATGCCGTTAGCTTATAAGCGATTGTGGAAGGTTCTAGCCTGTTAGTTTGAAATACGCATTGCGGTACTTTTATGACGTTGCTTCTAGCCATGTTAAACTCCTGTATAATCTGTCCATTTAATATAATAACAGATTGCCAGTATAACCAGCAAAGGGATTAGATATCTAAGCTTCATTTCATGCTCTCCTTCCTTTCGTAATACCTAGTTCTTGATAAAACTAGGGTAGCTATCTTTCCAAGCTTGTTCGCATCTGTTCAAGGCTTGCAAAATACCTTTCGCAGTATTATCGACGCGAATACCGTTGAGGCCCTTAACAGGGAAGGGCCATACAACTATCAATTTGCTACCCTCGTCTCGCACTTCATTGCACATGCAATGATCCTGCAAAGTTGCTAAAGCCTTTTGCTTGTTAGCGATATTCTCTAAAATGTTTTGCATGTTGCACCTGTCATTAAGTGTTTGCATTCAGTTTATAAATATATTATGACCTAGTTATCTGGCCTTGTAAATAATTATTTTGCGTTTTTAAGAAAAAAAATGTGCTGCACTGCAATATACCATAATTAGGTTATATTATGTAAAGTTAATGCCTGATGCTTTTATAATATACGCGGGCGCACGCGATTATCGCAAAATGGCCTGGTTGTAAATAGTTATTTTGATCCTTGGAAATTTTAGTTGGGTAGTGCGATATAAATGTCGCATTAACTTGACCAGGATTATATTAGCTAAAGTGAATATGCGCATGCCTGGCTTTAGGAGGTCACAGAGGCTAATGAAATTTCCAGTATATAATCATAAGCAAAAAGAGTTTCGCTTAGTCCTACGGCCTCCGTATGACCGAAATATTATTTTGCTATTATGGTGAATACAGGTTTGAAAAATGAATTGGCATAGTAAACTATTATCTAGTTAGAGTAAAGCGTTATTTTCGCCTGGCTGGTATGAGTTTATGTCATAGCTAGCTAATTTTAGCCTACAGTATGGTTATTAAATAATTGTTTACAAAAAGGGTAAAATCATGATATAATATTAGTTCATAGCTAGCTTGCCATAATAGCTAGAGTTTTTCCATAACTTAGTGGAGGCTTTACCATAGTAGGTTGAAATAAAATTATCGGACGAAAGGGCTGAATTGTAATTTTATTTCAATTTATATGGTTTATAGTGATAAATATGTCACACTATTATGGCTACTGGGTAATAATATGTCGAGAAATCGGAATAAAATTACAAAAATGGGTGGTGGAGTTGAAATAAAATTATCAGCTTTTGTTGTAAATAGTATAAACATTATAACGTTATGATTATTTAATTACGATTTTAAAAAGAATACGGGAGGGGTATATGTATATATTTTACATAATATATTAGTAATTATACTTCTTAAACTCTTATAAAAAATAATTAAATACTTATAACGATATAATGATTATAACTTTATATTATTACCATAGTAGTAAAATCCACTCCATCCATGCTTAGTTTCCATAGCCAAAGCAGCAATGCTTCGATATTATGGTAAATAACTAGGTAAAAGAATAGGCCCTTTGGGGCCTAACTTTATTCTAAGTAAAGCTCTAACTCGAATCTCCAAGCTTCTTCGTCGAATTGGCTAGAAGC
>ERZ650304.156-NODE-156-length-42562-cov-5.092549_pt1 | contig 42562 bp, 50 predicted proteins | sample MGYA00376240_ERZ650304 | MGnify/ENA primary metagenome ERZ650304 (study PRJEB26733, sample SAMN07839271) | wastewater metagenome | biome: small river; feature: stream; material: water | place: USA: North Carolina | collected 2016-03-01 ... | reverse complement strand
TAATGATCCTTAAGACACGTACTACAGGCCCAGGTCTGGACCCAAGTATCTTCCATACATTACTCCTCGTCAAAGTCGTCTTCGAAGTCTTCTTCCGTAATATCAAGAGGGCCTGCTTGGCAAGTCATGACGCTACCTTGGTCGGGGTTGGTTTAAAAGCAACAAAATCCATGATCGGACGTTCGATAACGGATTCACTGCTACCTGTCTTTTCCAAGATCCGACCTTTGGTGTCAATACGCATTGTATGTGGTAATGCAATCACCACAGCCTGCTCTGACTTAGCTCGCTTCATCGCTGAGGCATGGTTCGTGTAGATCATCGCGGACTGAACACTGCCGGAGATGCTCACTCCAGGGTTAATTCGCCACTTATGATCGTAGCACAGAAAAGCCCCTAAGGCATTCATCAGGAAAACCAAGGGTTTACAGTTGTCACGCTTAGGTACAACCTTCGCAGCTGTACGATTGATAGGTTGAGGGTAATGAATAGTCCCAACGATACCAGGCTGCTGCAATCGGGGTGTGCAGCCCGTCATGTCATCCGTTCGCAGACGAGACAGATGCTCTGGAGTCTCCAGGATGCTAACAAATCCGACGTTCAGAGGTATGCTATACCGTGGAAAGTTATCGGACTTACCACCACACTGGAATGTCTCAAGCTCAGCCAGACGCGCTTTCAACCATTCGAGCTGATATGCGGAAGACTCACTTGGGATCTTCGTACCATTCATGACCTTCATAATACAGTGAGTCAGAAGCTTACTGCTGTCCTCAACCTCAACACCGAATCGGTCATAGGCCAAGTCCACCAATCCATCAGCGTCCAGGTCTTCAATACAGGATCGCACTGTAGGACTCTTACGTCGTTCAGAGTAGTATTCCGAGATCTGTTGAAGCTCTCGAGAATCAATCACTTCTTCCATGACGACTCCTGTCAGTCGGGAACGTTTTCTTTGGGGAACAGCTTACGGAACTGCTCCCAGCCTCGAAAATTACCAGACCGAGTGTTTGCCCCTACAAGAGGGTAGGCAACATGTTCCAGCGGCGAAGCGTGGATCGCGTCATCGGGCTGGTCGTCCTCTGTACGAGGATCAATCAAACGGTTAAACAGTGCAAGATCCGCGTCAAACGAACGTACACCGTCGTGAGTCAGATACGAGAGACGGGCTGCTCGAGCAGCTGAAATGACAGCGGGACTGTAATGTGGCGGGCAGTGAATGGCTCCCTCAATCTCCAACTGCTCAGCCTCATCCTTAATGTAAGGCAGGTGCCACTGACCATACTGCAGAGTTGTGGGTACACTGGCATCACGAGCTGTCTTGACCAACTGCGCAAGATGAGCCAAATGCCGCTCGGCAGCCGGGTGAATGCGCAACCGGAAGAAGTTATTCCATTCTGTCGCTGTGACTAGAACCGTGATATAGGACCACGGCTCCAAGTAGCGATTGATGATCGACTTATGCAGTCCATAGTTATAGAGCGACAAGCAACGATCCATGCAGAACTCCCTCATCTCGGCGATGAGGGCTATAGCGGCCTCGCGAGCCTCACCTTCAAGCTCCTCTCCCGCTTGCATGCCTTTCTTCTCAGCTCCAAGAAAGAACGGCATAAACGGGTCATTCTTGAGATGTGACCAAGTACAGTTATCAATAGGCTTATTGTCAACATCGTGCTTAATGAAGGGGATCGCCCGGCTACTGGCAGAATTGCGCGAAAAGGCTCTATGGGTCAAAAGCTCACTATGGACCATCCGACAGTATCTCATCTCAATACTGGTGAGTCTCACACCAGCCGGACTGATGGAGTCCTTGATCACCTTGGCATAGAATCCCGTCATGTTACCTCGCCTGTGAATCCCTCATGCCCCTCGGGAACACGGTCAGTAATGACAATGGGATCTGATTGTAGTTCTAGTTGTTTCTCAAGTACCACTGGTGTCCTATGCATCCACTGTTGAGGCTGGATATGCTGAAACCAGTCTTTGAGAGTTGGAATGAATCCTAAGTCTTCCTTGACGTGCTGCTCACCAATCCACCGTGTCGGGACTATGCGACCCGAGCTATTCGTGATTGTCTTGCCAAACTTAGCCTCAAGGGCAAAGATACCCTCGGAGTGGTGTCTTAGCGCCCTATGACGAAAGTCGGCCATGTGGGCTTTTGACTCGTCGAAGAAGTCGTGAAGTGCTTGGTAATCCTCAGGCTGACCTCCCCACTTCCTAGCACTGCTCACCGCATGGTGGTAGGGATTAGCCATTCAGTTCCTCCGGCTCGTCAAGCGTGGCATTGCGATAATGAGTGTATTGAGACTCTTCCCAACTTGTGACAGGTGTTTGATGATCAATTACAATCTTACCGTCAATGTGGATCGTCATGGAGCCAACCCCACCCTCGTTGTTATACCAATCAATATCCTCATGATCGAGAAGGGCATAGACAAGGTCACGAACAAGATCGGCTAAGGCATACCTACGTTTTACATCAGGTCGTACGTCAGTCGGATCATCGACTAAAAAGTCGCCAAAGTCTAATGATACTGCGTGTGCGTCGTAGAACAGAACATCTTCAACACTACCGCTATCACCCGAACCGGAATACGTCACATCGATCGATGTGACTCCATAGCTGTCCATGGCCTCAAAGACAGCTCGTTTAAGTAGATTCACTTTCTTCTGTGGAGACATAACTCAAAGCGCTTTCTTGAAAACAAGGACAACGTCTTCATACTCTTTTGAGTACTGGTGAGATTCAACAACATACGTAGGCAAGCAAGACGACAAATAGCAACGCCAATCAACGTCGGACATAACTGTCAGGTGGGCATTACGTCCGTCAGGTAACAACTTATCGGCTGCGCGTGTTGAGATAACAAGAAACAACAACTGGATGCTGGGCCTGAGCCAGATCATCTCCAAAAACTCATCAAGAGCATCTTGATCCATATGCTCAAGAACATCGCTACTGAAGATAACATCGATCTTTGTATCTGAATCTGGTTTCTCTGAGTACTGTGGTACATAAGGGTCATAACTGATGACTCGGTCTGTCATGAGTTTCTTATCCACAAGCTCCTTGAGTCCGCCAAGAGGACCGCAGCCCCAATCGACAATTGTCAGACTGTCACGACTGACATTGTGCAAAGCATCCATGAATGCATCACTGTGCCTCTTCCACGTTGTGCCGCGAAAAACACCTCTGCTGTGCATATCACGATACTGTTCGGCAAGAGTCTGCATGATGCATCCTTAAAGGTCAATGACCCTTCTGTTAGGTTCAGTTGGCTCTGGTAGTGGCTTGGCGACATTAAGTAACTTACGCAAGGCCTCTAACTGTGCTGGATTCTTAAGGGCCTCGATAAGAGCGTCCCATACTGAATCGGATGGTAGGTGTACTCTAGCGTTAAAGTCAGAAAGAGAAAACCTTTGAGCCGCTGCATTTGACACAACCAAGTTGCCTATATTTGTACCACCTATACTGCCTATAGCCGAGGCTTGGTATCCAACAGCAATACCATTGGGAATACCAGTCGAATCGTCCGTCATAGTAATTTCAAGCTGGTCAACTGTAAATCGATTGTCGGGTCTGGGCGCTGCGATAGCGTCCATAGCACGTATGGCGGCAAACAACTCGCCCGATGATGCTCCCTCTGCGGCCAGAAAGCCTTCTGGAAAAGGCATGACTCATCCCCAAGTATCTGCCATAGCTCTGGCAATCCCGGCATAGGTTACAGCCCGGTCTGCAGCACGGCGGTCTGAAGGTCCCAGACGGTTCTGCCCGCTGTCTGTCTGGTTCGACCAGCGTTCAACAATTTTTTTGGTCTTCGGATCGATAACATGTCGACCAGCAAAACGCGCAGCTGGGTCCAAGGGTAATGGAGGTAACCCTTTCAACCACAAGCATGTGCGTTTTGAAGCATCGTCACCGAACTCGTAAGGCTGGATGATTTGGTCAGGACGTCGAATCTGCGTCGAGATACACCCGATGGGATTCTCAATGGCAATCTTTGCAATTGGCAGATCCATCATCTCACGAACAAAATCCAGAGCAGCATTAGTAAGCTGTTGTCGCCCGGGAACTCTCTTGTTCCAGTGAAGCCCACTGGAGCACAGATAGGTACAGTCCGGGTGTCCGATCAACATGTCCCAACCGTCATTGACAAACAGACGGTAATCTCCCGTCAAATGATACTGCGGGTAAAGACCACCCGCAGTAACCCCTGGCAGATCGCAACTGAATGCCTCGTGACCTTTGGCACGAAAGGCATCCCGACATCTGCCAGAAAACTCACACGCTATGATTATTCTGATGTCTTGGGTGGCGTGTGCAGGGCAACATCAATCTTATCGATGGTGTTGAGAACTGTCTTGGCGTAAGTAGGATAAAGCAAAGGCACCACCGATAACAGTGTTGCACGAGACGAGTTCAGGAGTTTGACAAGAACCTCCTCCCGTGTCTCTGGCTTAGCCGCAGATTCTGTTTGCACGTTAAATCCTTAAAGATCGACAAGGGTGGAAAACCCATTGTCGTGGGAGTAGTAGAACTTCCTGCACCCCAACGCGGTAATGATGGCGTAGCAGGGAGGACAAGGGCGGCTCAACCTGAGCCGCCCTGCACGATTGAGTCTCACGTTAACCATGACCCAAGGTTTCCGGTGATTCAGAATCCCACGAGCCTTACGAAAGGCACTCACCTCTGAGTGCAGCTTGGCCTGATAGGGTTTGATCTCCAGAGCTGCCTTGACCCTTGGCGGCACAGCTCGAGGTTGATAACCGTAATGAATGGGAGAGGTTGTGTTACGGTTCACCCCATAGGCCACGATGGCGTTGTCCTGAATCACAAAAGAAAAATGGGGATAGTGGTCTATCTCCGGATGATTCTTAAGTTTGGACAACGCCATCTGGTGGCACAGAGTCAGTAAGGACTTCTTAACGGCGGACCTGCGTCATAAACAGCCCTATCGTACCCCACCAACGCTCAAAGGGAGTAGACCGTTGGGCGAAACCTGTTGCAGGAGTGGCAAAGCCGGTCGGCTCTTCAAACCCTGTATACGAACAGGGTTGATTCCCGCAATGACAACCTACGCAGTCATCCTCTTCTTCTTCGTGGTCGTCATCCGCTACGTCTTCGTAACCGTAATCGTCGTCTTCCTCTTCCGGAGGAGCGGCAGTCAACACAAGACTACCGTCAACAAAATCAACCTCAACGACGTCCATATCCATGAAGTCGTCCGTATCAACTACAACAGGAATATTTTCCGGGACTACCCGAAGGACCCGGCGAAGCTCGGCTACCGTCATTTTTCGACTCGACATGATTCTCTCTCGAACGTTTCAATGAGTTAACAGCCCGTAAAAGACGGGACCACCTTGGAAAGACCATACGCTCGTATTCAGTATGGTCTTTCACTGGTTTCAGCTGAGAAGCTTGACACTCGTACGATCGAGTCAGCGCCTCTGCGGCCTGCAGCAACTCTAAATAATCATCCTCTAACGTTCTCGGTTGGACTACTAAATCGATGACTTCTCCCACGATTTGTCCTCCGGTGATTAGGCATCGTCATCTTCGTCGTCTAACTCGATGTCTTCGCCATGAAGCAATCGCTCTACCTCGGACTCCAGCTCGAGGTCATCAGCCAGGTCGTCGTCGGCATCGCTATCGGACAGACTCAGAATCAGCTCGCGAAGATCCTCAACCTCAGAATCGGCAACACCCTCAGTACAGTCCGAATCAAAGACCTGCAGGTCCTCAAGACGATCCTCGCTATCGCGCGCATCGGCATAAAACGCCAGTGCGGATGTAATGATAGCGACCTGACGATCAGTAAGCATTGAAGCTCCTGGGCTACGTGTGGTTGAAATTACTGGATTAACATACCATGCTGCGTTACAGGTCGACCGCGATCTACAGAATTCCACATTGTCAAAAAACGATCGATAGGGATGTTCTTACGTCCATAATCCGGATCGAAGTAATGGACTCTGGTCGCCGCCCCCTCAACTACAACATAATGATCAATACCATCCTCTGCATTCACATAGGCAATAAGAGGACTTTTCAGTCCTTGAAGCGTCCTGATGTCCCACTGGCCCTGAGCAACCTTAAGGCCAGCAAGCTGAAAAACATGCGCTAAGGCGATTGGCGAAACACCAGAGGTTGCGCTTGGGTAGAGGCGCAAAGCGTAATCACGAGGCTTTTCGTAAAAATCCAAGACACAGTACGCACAGACAAGACCGCAGTCCCACCACTGCTGATCAGCAAAACGAGTATCCGGTAATCGCAACATCGTAATCCACCCTCTAGCCTACGCGAGTAAGGGTAGGAATGACCTGCTGACCGTGATCCTCACGTTCAATCCCTGGCTGGGAAAACTCCATCCAGTAGACCTCAATCATCTCCGTAGGCTCAACTGCCTCAAAATAATGAAACACACCAGGGGCAATCACCATCGAGCAACTCGGACCTAGGAGCGTAGAATCCTGAAGGCCGTCCTTCCAGCAAACAACCCGAAGAAGCCCCTTAACGACATAGAACTGGTTATACCGATCCGGGTGCCTGTGCTTTGAACATCTCCAGCCAGCCAAGGCACTCACGTGCTCAACAATGGTTGACGATGAGTAATGCACCCGGGTTGTAGCGCCCCAGACCTTGCCTTGTCGCCCTGTATGGTGGCTTTGCATTATTTGACCTCGACAAAATAGCTGGGCGGTACAGCATAGGGCAGGTTCTGATACGGTAAACTACTAAGACTCTCCATCTTGGAAAGCTCAGATTTTAAATTATGCAGGGCTTGACGTCTCGTAACAGTATAGGCCCAGCTACTTCGAGCGTCGGCTGCATAGTCCCAGAGCTTGTATCGATAGTCCAGGTCAGCGCCAATCTCAGCGATAAAGTCACTACGATCAAGATCAAGCATGGAGTTATGTCTAAACAAACGTGTAAACCGTCTGTTAAAACTTTTCATGTCTTGAATAACGTCTAAAGGAGGTAGTAAATTTGCCTCTTCCAGCCTTGGCAAATCCCTTAACTCACTATAGCGCTGACGTACAAGATTGACATCAACTACAAAATCTTTAGGGTTGTAGAAAAAACGGGACTTCTCCCTTTCATCCATAATTTCCATGGAGATGGAGAAGTCCCACAAAGCCTTTTGAACGAGAGGCCACTCGTCAGGCTGATGAGCTGGGAAGCTTGGCTTGTACTCACCCGCTGAAGTCAGAAGTAAGAAAGCCAAGGCCCAGTATTGATTCAGCATAGTTACACCACAGCAAAGTCCTCAAGGCTCAACCCTGTGTCGATGTTGTTCTGATGGTAGTACTGCACGATCATCTTCAGAGCAGCGATCACAACACCGATAGCGAGGGCCGCAGGTGGGTAAACCACCACGATAACCAGATTCAACTTCGAGAGGAGAGGGATGATATTCTCCTCGATACGCTTGATAATCTCATCACGGTTGAGGGCTTGGACCTGGCCAACCTTCATCTCACTGCTAAGAAGAGCAGCAATTTCGGGATACTTGGTAAACCGGTTCTTGACGATCCGGTATCCCATACCATCTTTAATCGTCTCACGGTTGTTGCCGAGCCACGTGACCGCCTCAGCGTGGGTCAGGTCTTCAATTCGCTTACCAGTCAGTGAGTCTGCCGTAACAGACGTCATGATCTGCGGACCAGAGATGCTTCGTGGCGGATTGGCACGAGGACCGCAGAACTTCATCAACGCATCGCCTAGCTCGTAGCCAGCGCCATAGTAATCCTTGACGAAGATCTCCTGCACAACGTCATCAAGCTCGCCAGCTTCGGCCTTGTAGCCTAGCAGGTCAGCAAGCTTGAGTGCAGCAGCCTCAATGGCTTTTGGATCTCCCTTTTTGATACCATCCAAGTCGATGAACTGTTTGATAATACGATCAAACAGAAACGCCTCGGTGTTCAAATCGGCGGCTACCAGTGTCTCGTCCATAACATGACCTCAGTAATTAATTGCCACTACAGACCTTAACCCACTTACCATTTACAAGGACCATCTTACAAGATGGCTGGCTCTGTGGCATAAAGCCACCACTTGCCATAAGTTTAGCCTGCAAAGTATTTGCAAATGCCTTCACTGTATCCTCACTCCAACCCTTCGTCGGAAAGTCGTGAATCTGGCCATCTGCTGTGATAACAACACGCCAACCAGTTGCGGTCTTGGTCATCGTGTAGGTATCGGTTTTGATTTCGTCTTTCTTGACTTCAGGCTTCTTGCAGGTGCAGTTAGCACCACAAGAACACTTACCCTCCCCACCGCAGTTACACTTCTTGAGTGGTGGTGGGTCATTTGCAGTAATTGCCAATGGATGTGTGGATTTAACCTCCACGGGAGATAAACCCAACGACAGAGCCAAACATAGAGTAAGCATTTTCAGCCTCCTGCGGTTAGCCTTCCAAACGCTTGATCAGATCAAAGAGTTTGGTAGTTACGACATCCTTACCCTTGGCTACCTGAAGGGTTGGACCCTCTTCCTTATCGAAGAGTACGGAGAGATCACAAGCATGCGCATGGTTGGCATCTCGATAGACACCAAGATACCAGCTACCGTCTTTACGCTTGATCAGACAAAGGGTTGGCTTGGAACCATCGTCGGCCTGTACTTCAAGCCAAACGCCCTCGTCACAATCCTGTGAGTTTGGGTCTGCCGCCGTAATCACGGCGACAACCTTGCCCTTGCTACCCATCAGAGAAAACTTTTCAGTCTGCATTACATACACCATTAAGATTTAATAGCTGGAGGATTCTCATCCTTAGGATCGTCGATGGCTGTGCGAATGGCGTAGAAGCCGTGATACTGCACAGTACCAGCAAAGTGCTGATCCCAAGTCAGACCCATACGACCTTGAACACCGTAAGTCACATCCCATGAGTTAACGCCATCGGCCACAAGCTGATCACGTTCAACCCAGTATCCGTCGCCGCTGACCGAGTGATTACCCATCCCACGATCGGAGCCGGCGACACCTGACGAGTTAACGTGCATAAAGCTATTGCCCACATGCACAGCAAAAATCACATCAAAATCGGCAGCAAGGGCTGAGAACAACTCCATCTCAGTCGTTAGCACATAACACTCATCAGCCCTAAATCTGGCAGCCTCAGCGTCAGCCTTGACCTTGTCGTAGTCTCTGGGATAGATTTGGTTCCACTGCACAGTGTCAAGGGTGGCGATACCACGCTCTTGAATGACTGCCATACCGTCGCTTAGGGTTGACCCATTGTCTCGCCCGCCGTTCATAAGTGAGTAGGCATAAGCACCGCTTAGCAGTACTTTCTTAAGCCCCCGACGTACTCGTGACTTAGCTGTTCCGGACGCAGCAGCATGCCCGTTACAACTTCCCTTAGACCGCTGGTTAAGAATCCACGAGGAATCAAACTTTGCACTACCACGTGTGTTACGTGATTTGGCAATGTTGATGAGTTCCGCCTTGGTCCACATCGGTCGACCAGCCTCTGCATAGCTGGCAAACGTAGTAGTGAATCCAGATGGTACTGGAATCGTACCGAGACGACGAACCTCGCCGATCTTGTCAACAATTTCAGGAGCATCAAATACGTCGGCCATGATCAAATCCCTAAATAGTAATTACTTAACGCCGGTCTTTTCAACGACGACCTTGGAGATCTCTGCTTTACCCTTACTACCTACAGGCAAGGACTGCTTGTGAATCAGGTTTCCGTCTTTGTCCAAGATCAGAAACACTGGAAGCGTGTCAGAGGAGGTATAGTACCCCTTTGCCGCTAGATCCTTTGCATCCTTGTCGTAGAAGCGCCAATTGTGTCCTTTAGTGCGAAGAGCATTCCAGAAGTCCAAGTCAGAAAGGACCTCAACAGTTTCTGCTGTTCGCGCTGATGTCTCTTCAACAACAATAAGCCAAGCTGGTTTACCAGTCGGCTCGGGTATTGGTTGTGGCTTTGGACCGGGTGGAATTGGAGGAGGCTCATCGCCACCGTCAACAATCACGACCTTGGTCGCAAGCTTGACTGCTTTATTGTCTTTTGATCCCCATGCGGAGATTGTCACCTTACCCGGTGACTTACCCCAAATGACAAGAACTTCGGATTTAGAAGCTGGGGATACATGTGCATCCGGAGTTACTGTACCCTCTTTAATACCAATGAACTCAGTACCGGGTTTCGCTGCCTTGAATCCAAGACACTTTACACCCTCCAAACCATCCCAAGTCACGTCACCCTCATAACCGTCTACCCACAGCCAGATAAACTTATTCGAGCTTAGTGGTGTAGCATCTGAGGGCTGCTGCTGAGGCACAGGAGCAGCAAGAATTTTAGGGCCATCCGCCCTAACACTAACAGCAAGACATAGAGACAATAAGATGCAGGACACGATACGCATAATCAATCTCTCTTGAGTAGGACTTTAACCGATGGTACCACAAAGTGCCATAGTAAACTAAACGACTTGTGCCTTCTCTTTTCTAGGACACAGCTGAGCACGAAGCTCGTCACTCATGGGATATTTTTTATCTACCAGCACATACACCCATACACCTAGCAGTATACGACACACCTGCATTGTCGTCTTTGTCACAACTAACTCGATAACCTCGAAAATGTCATCACTATAATATTCTCTGTGTAGATCTTTAATGGCCAGCCTGAATAGCAACAAGATCCACAAACATACACCAAGCTGCTTAAAGATAGAAAGGCCCGCTACACGGATACGCCATAAGACAAGCGCCCACGAAGTCATGGCGACAAACGATAGCGCGGCTGGGAGCAGGAATGATGTACCGTCATAGACACTCATGACTTATCCTCTTCGCCCGGAAGGTCCTCAATGATCTTATCGCCCTTCTTCTTAAGCCATCGGCCAGTGAAGCTAATAAGATAAGAGATGATCAACGGTGCGGAAAGGCCGCACAGAACACCAAGCAACCAACTGGCAACCGAGTGAAGACCAATATAGTGCGTAATAACCTGAGGAACTGTAGCAGCAAGAAGTGTTGCCCCCCACACGTTGGCAATTACGACACGACGTGGGGTTGGCTCATCTGAGGTTAAAATGCGATAAACGCCAGCCCCTGCGCCAAAGGCAGCTGTCGTCAACACACTTATCATACTGGGCTCTTCGATTGGCACAGTAACATCCTGCTGCTAAGCGTTGTAGATTAGGTAATGCTAAACCGCAATACCGGCAGTGTCCAGATCAGCCCAACCCTGTCGCCGGATCGGAGTCCGAGGTAGTTAGTGGTTTTGTGAACATAGTTGTAGTACCATCATTCTTGTAAACAGTGAACACATTGTCTACGATGGCCCACTTACCAGCAGGGGAGGCAGCAATCATATAGGCTAGGGATCGGGTACCTGCCACATCCTCAACGGAGCTTGAGCTAAGCGTAAGTACCGAGCGGGCAACTATGTCATCAAAACTACAGTTGACCACACCGCAACCAACAACAACTGAACCAACCGTGAGGGTGATTCTAAACCTGACAATCAGATAGTCATGGTTTGTCTCGCCTGCTGTAAGTGCAAGGCTCCAAAAACCATTACCACGGTCTACTGGTGTGTTAGTAGCTGCAGCCAGTCCAGTCTCAGTAAGCAAATGGCAAGCCACAGTGTAGCTTGCCCCAACGACGACCGCGTTATTGATATGATCAAAAAGAGCAATACCAACCAGCTGGCTTGCTGTATTTTTCTTCAGTAGCATATCGTAACCCGGTAGTAGTACAGTTAGTAGTGTAGCCCACCTGACAGCCCCATGCAATCATAATGGTGGACCCAGACATGTCTGCTCACGTTCCAAGTATCTGTCAATATAGGCATCCTCAAGATCTTCTTGCATTTTGCTTAAAAATCCCGGCAGGGACAACCACAAGGCTGCCATGATAAAAAGACAGATACTCTCAAACCTAAATCTCTTTCTCAGCAGCATAGCGCCAAGGAAAGATAAGAGTGAGAATGCCAGTGGAACAATCAGCAGCAGTGCGTCTTTCATGATACCAGCTCCCAGTAAGAGTAAAGTTAATCAGCAAAATCTTCAAGAACGCCAGATCCAACAGCCTTCCAGTGTGGGCATGTTTGACAATTACCACCAGGAATAGCGATAGGATGTTCAGCGTTTAAGCGATGGTCACAGTCATGTTTGCACATGTAGCCGTTACAGTTTTTACGGGTTTCAGTACGATCGCCTAAGTAGGCGCAACGATCTCGCGGTGCGATTGGCAGTGCCAATCTCTGTGCAGTCATTGGGCGTGCCATTAACGGTACAGGATTGTCATCAATCCTGTCGTCGCACGTTACAGTATCGCCAGGTTCCAACTTGAACCACATACGAGGGTCAGTTGTAACTCCGGGCGAGATATCACTACAGGATATGATAAAAGTCAAACATCCTACACCTGTCGTGGCAGTGGGAATACCTGTTACACAATCCCAAGCCTCAACCAGCGGTACAGCATGCACTGTGCAATGATCTCCAAACTCACCACCATGTGTTAAGAAAGGTCGACCCGTAGGTAAACAAGGATCGGGATCTGCCTCATTTGTACCACCACAAGTCCAGTCGTGGCGTATGAGCGCGTACGCAGAAAAGTAAGCTATCTGAAACGATATAGTAGGATCAAAATCGATGTAGAGGGTCCATGTTGCCCTAGTCGGTGAGACAGGATCGGGCGGTGATTGCCAGTACGGACAATTCTTAATTTTTGTTAATGTGAATGTCCCCAGCAGGCCATCAACCTCGGCGCTTCCGGTCGGATAGGGATCCACGTATGTGTCACCAGTCCCACAAGGATCATCAGTCGCCGGGGTGGTTGTTCGACTAGTAACAGTTAGAGTCCATGTATCAGCATACTGCCCGCCACGACAAACTTCACACAACTGCAGACACGGGCAGCAGGGCACATCAAGCGTAAGCTCTGTTCCAGACCCTGATAGTAGCTTGCAGCAATTTAGATGATTTGGATCACCCGAGATCTCACATGCCTCATAAATTGTCCAGGTGGCCTCTTCTATGCTACCGGTAGTAGAGGATAGGGTTAGTGAGAGCTCTCCACAACTCCGCTGATATACGTAAGCGTCCCACGGTCCAACAGGTACAAAACGGCCAGACTCTACCTCATCTACGGCAACATCAACACAGGTGCCGGACGTCCCAACGGTACCTATCCTGTATAAGCGACACCCCGATCCTTCAACACTGTCTTCAAACTCTTTCAACACAACAGGTCCAGAGTAAGCTTCTGTGATGTAGTCAGAGTCTGCCGTGATTGTGATAGTACCCAAAGACTCACCACAGACTTTAAGCGTCATGACATACGCACAGGACTGACAATCACAGCAATAACTAACCCAACTAATGGTAGGCGTACCATCAGTCGCGTCACCGCTCGCAAAAAGACAGCAGCGCATAGGCTCATAGCAGGTCTTATGAATGACATAAGATAAACCTTGAACAGTAATGCCAACCGCAGGTGTTACTGTGACAGAAGAGGTACCGGAGTTAGCAAGAGTTGCAAAGTTATTAAACAGTATGGTTTGGACTATCTTGATACACTCAGCGCCATATGTGGTCTCCAAGTCTGAAACAAGTGTAGAGCAGGCACTACCCGCCACATCGCCAATGACGAAGACACGACAATCGCAGTCTAGGATGTCATCTGTAATATGGACACCCTCAAGATCAGCATTGGGGGTGACTACGTATGAATCGCTCTCGGTCTGCAGGGGGTCGCAGAATTTCAAAACAATGATGTAATTACACACAGAGCACTGACACGGGTCCACACCGCGCTTGCGACACTCGCAGGTACGCTTAGACCGGACCATCTCTTTGTGTAATGTATATGGCATCGTCAGTCCTGCTCAGCGTCGAAAGACAACATATAATACGGGATCGCGTGCAACTCTTCAGAACGATACATCACGACAGCAAAAGGCTTAGATCGATTATCATAGGCAACTGTGAATCGACCAGACGGCAGCTTTACGCCAAAGCGACCTTGGTCGCTATTGTAATATGGTCCGCAAATGGCCGAAGCGTAAATGCAGGCAACGTGAAGACTCTCCAGATGACACGGACTACGATAGCTACCACATACAAGCTCAATGGTGGCTGCGTCGAACAGCGCTGTCGCCTGCGATAGAGCCTTTGTCTCGCAGTAAGCCAGCCAATCCCTCAGAACATGACAACCGATTACAACAGGCAATGGTTCGGGGATGGGGCTATTCGCTGTCTTCCGCAGAACTGCAGTAAGGTCGATAAGCGGTTGTCGTTCCACCGTTCTCTCCCGGAAGACGAATAGGTGAGGCTAGGAAAATAGAAACACGCTGCTCGCCACCATCGGGACGGAATAGCTGCAGACACCCACTCACATACTTGAGCTTGTCATCTACTATGACACCACACGACACCAGGCCGTCACCGATGGCTTTCTCAATGTTGGCGACATCCCGGTTGGCGTTAATACCACTTCCACGAAGCACCGCCCAGACCTCAACTGGGTAGCTCTCACAGGCTTTGAGCTGCGACAGTAGTGGGTATGCATCCTTCTTCCAAGCCTTGTACTCTGGAGAGGTAATACGTCTACCATGGATGGTCGGAAACAGATTATTTGTGCTGGGCGGAATAGGTACATCAACCGTCAACAATGTACCTTGTGAGGGTGCAGCTTTCTCTTTCTTAGCCCTCTTCTTTTTAGTCGATTCGCAGCGACTCTTCTTGGCCCTTTTAGCTTTTGGTGAATCATTGAGCACAGGGTCATAGGCAGCCTCTTTCTGCTTGTGTAGCTCAGCTACAGCCTTCTCGTGGAGACTTGACAATGCGCTTTTAGGGATCTCACTGGGCCTCAGCGCGCCACTGCGAAGAAGCTCAGCGACCAACTCATGATTCCACGGGACAGTATTTTGTGCCATAGGCTTATTGTGGCTTAATCGCGGCAGAAATTCTAGCGATCTTATCCGGAGGGAGGAACCGCTGAAGATCTGGGTTATTACCGTGCTGCTGCAAAGCCTCGTAGAGTTTAGCCCTCATCGCAGGTGGTAGTTTTGTCGACAACGCCTGTAGTCGGTTTGGATCAGATGCGACACTTGATAGTTGTGACAACATATCCATAACAGGCTGAGCCCGACTGTACAGTATGTCAGGATTGGTTCTCATCTGATCCAGAACCTTAAATGCCTCAGAGGCACTATTAGGATCAATGCCTGCAGCTTGGAATGCTGGACGAGCAGCGCTTAGCATGTCGTCCGGGTTTGTGGGTTGACCTGCAGCATAAGCAGCACGCCGCTCGAAGAAGGCCTTGGCAGTCTGCTGAATGCCGGGCTGAGCAGCCAGAGCCTGTAGTGCAGCCTCCTGCTCGCCGGGGTGGATCATGGACAGTATCTTATTAGCTTGGTCTGGAGATACTTTACCCTGCGCTAGGTCCTGAAACTGCGGAGTACTTTGCAGTGCCGAGAGGGTAACGTACTTTTGGTTCTCCACAGGGTTAGGAGCTGATGCCGCTGTCGGAGCAGAACGACCGCCAACCATACCTTGGACACCCATACCAAAACGCTTCCAAGTATCACCTTGGAAGAGAGATGAGATTTGACCGCCACCGTAGCCATGGGCGGCTGCTGCTCCAACACCCACCAGACCCATGAGTCCCATTACGGCACCCATGCTGCCACCACCCAACATGGCAGAAATAAGCCCAGCAGCGCCAAGCCCAAGACCCCCAAGAACAAGAATCTTAGAAAGCTCTGGCATCGAACTACTGACAGACTGAATCTGCTCTGGTGTTGGTGTTTCACCGGTTGTTTTCAGATAGTCACGAGCAACAGCCTGCTCAAAGGATCGTCCGAGCGGTGTCGCCGGGCGTGTCATACCCGTGTCATTACCGCTTGCGTCCTTAATGGGTTCTTTCTTGGAGAGCTCTCCCATGAAGTCCTGCACTGTGGGAGGCAGGTCATTAGGTTTAACCAGCAAACCGTCAAGTGGCGCTCTAGCCAAGGAGTAATTCAGAATCTTTGTAGTACCACTCTGGACCTTGGTGGCTACGTCTTGGAGTTCTGCAAGCTTAGCTTGAGTCGCCTCAGGGGAGAGTTTACCTGATGCCAGCTCCTCTTGGATGGACTTGGCACGTGAGACCATAGAGGGCAGACCTGTGGGTTCCACCAGAGGCTTAACAACCTTGTCCCTATAGTGCTCAACTGCACGTCCTTGATAGGTACGCTTAGCTGCCTCGTACTCTTTGTAGAGTGGGTCAGCTTTAGCTTTCATAAGCTCGTTGGGGTCCGCACCCATATTAGGATACTTAGCTGCTAGCGATGATCGTGCTGCCTCGTACTTGGCGAACGGTCCCGGGGCGGTAGGGTTTGCTGGACCATCAATCATCTTGCCAAAGTCAGCGGCCTCAGGAATACCTTCGAAGTCCGTTGGACCTAAAGGTCGGTCAATCGGCATCTGTTCTGCGGCTTTACCGCCACCAGATACAGCAAGTGACTGAGTATATTTACGCCAGTTGTCTGCTGAAGCAGCTGGATCCCCAGCGATCTCACTGGCCGTAAACTTATCTCGATAGGCGGATACCGGATTGGCACCATCCAACCCTCGAGACAGGATACCGTTTGCTACTGAGGGATGCCCTTTGACAAAGTCCATTGCCGCATTAGTTCGGCTAGCCTCATCTGACGGACCTAACCACCTATAGTGGCTATCAGGATTGGTTAGATCTGTACGTGAGGCTGGCGTACGAGAGGCTATAAACTTAGTGAGAGCAGCATCAGTTCCAGTATTAGTCCAAGCATCGCCGCGCTCCAGCGGTGACATATTTGAAGTATCGACTTTAGCTGCTGCATCCTGACCAGCTCCAATAGCCTCTGTAATAGGCTTCACAGGCTTAATAACGGCATCCAATACTGCTTCCGGAATATTCTTACCATTGTGCAATGCTGTACCAATAGATCGGTCAAAACCAACTACAGGCTGACGCCAAGCATCATAGGCGCGGTTACCAAAGTCTGTCGAAGTTGCGGCTGGGTCTTCAAGCATCCCTTTTGCAAGAGCGTAGTTACCCACAGGAGCTTTGATCTTAGAGGTGAAATAAGCATTAACCGGATTAAGGTTAGGATCTTTCTCAAGGGCACTACTGGCAGCTCGGCCAGCCATGTATGTTGACCCACCAAGATTAAGAGCCTTACCAAGACTCATGGGACCACCACGCAGAAGCAAATCGGCAGTCTGCTGACCTGTAGCGGATCTAAGTGGCCACATAGCCATATCCGAGGCTCGCCCAATGTTGCTGACAATGGGATTATTACTATTACGCAGCGCTGTTGTTACAGGACGTGTAACATCAATACCTGTACGCGCAGCCCACTGTAGAGGCGACTTTACAGAACCCAACCATGAGGGAGCAGACTTAACTGCCGTTCCTGCAGCATTCTCAGCGGCGCCAGTCGCAACAGGGGCGGCTACACTCTTGACAGCTCCGGGTAACACTGCCTTGGCACCGGTCCCAGCAACTGCAGGTAGAGCAGCATCGGCTGCCATAGTTACCGGCTTTGCTGCACGACCGAAGGCTAGTGGAGATAGAGGGTTACCAAGAATGCTATCCTCACCTAAAAACTCCTTCACCAAGACTGAGGCATCATTACGTTCCGGTATCGGTGCTCCAGCACGCGCTGCATCAACCTTAGCTCTCTCAAACGGAGTAAGTGGTACGTTGAGGCCCCTAATAGCCTCACCAAACATATCAGGAGATTGACCAGCTGGCGGTACATCAAACTTTGGCGAGTCGGGAGTCGGTAGGCCAAAGTTGCCGCCCAGTGAGGTAGGGTCAGGAGTGCGAGTAAACTGGCTAAATGGCAACGGTGCAGGAGGGGGCACAGGAGGCAATGCTGAGCGTGCCAGCCCGTCCAAAGCTGTAGGCTTTGTATTCAGTGCTGGCTGGGCTGGAGGCGCAGTGAGCATAGGCGAGGCTGGAGGCGCAGTGAGCATAGACGAGGCTGGAGGAGCTGAAGGGTTACCTGCAATGGGTGGCAATGCTGTCACAGCAGCTGGGGCTTGAGGGGCAGCCTGCGGCTTTGGGACATCCGTGTTAGTAGGCAACATTGACTTCAATGCAAAGTCAGCACACTTCAACACATGAAGAGTAAAGTTACCAGCCTTCGCGGGTATGGAGGGTCTCCATTCAGCCACAGGTGGAAGAGGGTTGCCCGGATTAACTAAACCTAAAGGACCAAAATTCATGTAGTTCGACGCAGCCGCGATAGGGTTACGCGGAAAGTTTTTACCTACGTGCTCAACATACTGACTGAGAGCAGATGGCTGTGTCGGAGGCTGCCGTAGTTGCTCGATTGGTCGGGGTGCGTCAGGCATCGCACTGCTAACGCCGGGCCTGATAATACTACCAACATGTGACTTGGCAATCACTGATGAGGGGGTTAGCGGCTCGGACGGGGTTTTTGCCAGGTCTGATACTGCGACCCTTGGGGCGTCAGTACTCTCGTCAGCAGCCATCTTGATTGGAGAGGTTAACGCATTCTCCGGCGCATGTGGCTTCAAGTCAGTCTTAAGCGTAGGCTTGAGCAGCCGACTGCGTGTCGGGCTCATGGAGATACCACCAAACCCTGTACCGGGTCCAAACTTAGTAGGGATGGTAGGCGGTGTGGGAGCAGATGGCATTGCTGGAGCACCCGGCATAGCCGAGAAACTCGACATCTGTGCTAGGGGCGAGGATGCTTTCTTTTTCACTTTCTTACGTACCTTCTTGGGCAGCTTCGAATAGTCTGTATGACTGGCCCACTCCTTAGCCACAGAGAGTGGAATCTGGCCAGAGCCAAAAAAGAAGCGGTTCTGAGCATGGCTCTTGAATGGCACGGTACACCTATAAGCTATTGAAGCTTAGACCAATCACCGATTGGCTTATGCGCGTGTAGTGGCTGATCACGTAGTAATTGTACATAAACCGCCATGGCAGTGAAAGGTGGTGAGTAAAATTCGTCTGCCTCGGCAAGTATCTGTAAATCCGCTGCCACACCAATCAATTGAGAGACCGAACCGATGGATCCAGGTTTAGGTACTGAGACTGCGCTAGGAAAACGTGAAGCAAAATTACTATCGTCACAGCAGATAAACACCGGCTTTGATAGTGACTTAAGCAGGGTCGTAAACTTATCCTGCGGCTTCCAGTCAGAGGTAAAGTGATGCCCATGACATCGAATCAGGCAGCCGGCATAAGGGGAGGCTAGTTGCTTCTTGGCTTTGAGATAGAGCGTTGGATCCTTGAGTTGAAACAGTGTCTTCCATGGATAAAGCAACTGAGATGGCGTATTGGGTAGGACCCCGTGAGAATACCCATACTTCATCTTCTTGTGTTTAAACTGTTCCAGCTGTTCCAAAGGGATAAAGGTTACACCGGGTAAATCTGTATAGAGCTGTTCAAACTTGGCATCAAGACGGGGAAATGCTTTTGAGACCTTGTAACTACCAACAGGCCAGTAAACATGCAAATGCGCTTCAGGGTATTTTGCTCGGGCAGAAAGGAGACCCAACAGACGGTTACAGAGACCGCCCGAGCAATGAAGCGCGTAGTCTGTCATTCGACAAGCCCTCTAGCTTTAGAGTATTGGTAGTACTTCTCGACTCGTTCGAAATCAGCCGCATTAGGGGCGATAATAGTATTAGGTAATATACCCTCGCGCATCAACAGCGTGACGACTGTGGTCAGGTCTCTGAGCTCACCAATAATTCTGTCTCCGTTATTATCAGTCTGCCCCGACTGAACCTCATCCATCCCAAACCGCATTGCCTTGGAGGCTCTGTGTGAGACCTCACTACATTCCTCTGATAATTTCAGAAGGAGATACTGCCACCGCTTCATATTACCCTCAAAAAGAACAAGCCCTGTCTGAAGGCAGACAGGGCTTTAATTGCGGGAGCCGGATTTGAACCGACGTCATTGGTTTATGAGACCAAGCTGGGACCAAGCTCCAGTCTATCCCGCGTCAATGCTTGAAGTATACCTCAGCTTGGTTCAGGCGCCAAGCTCAAATTAACTACGTGAAAGTTTAGCAAGTCTGTCTTTAGCTTTCTCAAAGTGTTCTTTGGCCACTTTGAGTTTATGAGCAGCTTCTCTGACCCCTCGAGTCTCTTCTGCTTTACGCTTTGTCTCAAGTACCTTCGTCACACGGTCCTTATCGTCTACGACTGTCATACCTGAAACAGTCAGGCGTAGTATCTCTGGAACGCCATATGACGGATACTTGGAGGCAAAGAAAGTCACGATGGCTCTAGCGGCACCTATCTTGGAATAGAGACGGGCCGACTTGATATTGTCGACCCATGTCTGACCGTACCCACCATAACCCTTTGCCCGAAAGTACTTGCCTTCTTTGTTACGCACTACGAAAATGTCTATCTCAATATCGTAAGCCATGGTGTTACCCTAGTTATGGATGTAATAGAATCCGCCATTCTTAGTCGTCTTTGGCTTGAGTGCCATCATCTTTTCAATGAACGTCCAGTCTGCAGCAAACTCATTACCAGTCCAGTCGGGCAGGGCTGTCAGAACCAAGCTGGCTTTTGCAATCCAGCAGCCGGTATCGATACAAGATCGACCAATACTTGTCGTTAGCGGAGCCCAGAGCTTATGACTATGGACCATATTACAGTACACAAAATCCGCATCAGCAGCCTGAATCTGATTCAGCATCGATTCGAAGTAGACGGGGGCATACCAGCAATCACCGTTTGTATTGCAGAGGTAGTCAACACGTCCGGCAAACTGAGTAAACCCATGGCGGCGGCTGGGGTGTCCAAACTCATTCTTGCGTGCAGGTAACTCATCCCATTCGAAGCGAGGGTCGTCCGTAGGCCAAGCCTTACGATAGATATCCTCAGCAGGGCCGTCATGGACAGCTAAGGCGCAAAAGTTCTTGTATGTCTGACTTTGAAGAGATGCAGCTAAACCGCGCAACTGAGCATCTTGCTTATACGTCGCGACTACCATACCAATACGGGGACTACCGGCTACAGGACGAGTCTTCCACTTTCTCATCGGTTTCCTTTCGGTAGTAGCCGCGAGTGCTACCCACAAGACCACGGGATAATCCACGGTAATGAAATACAAAGCTACCCATCACACGACCGGACTGACGACCCTGCTTCTCAACGCGCTTCTGCCACTCATCTTCATTACCCGCCAGCGGGTACTTAGGATTAAAAACGTACTTGCTTGAGTAGGCGCCAGCAAACCACGCATCGGTCATGGCGGTAATACAGAAGCCGTTAACTGCCCCATCTTCGATACGGTTGCGTGTTGGTAGCTGCTCAATCTTTCTCTGGATGTCCGTTACAGCAAAAAGAGAATCATTAGCAGTGTAGTCCGGCAACAGACGTCTGATGTCCTGCTCCGGTCTGGATCCAGGCGCATTTGTCATGGGTCCTGTCATACGGTCCGGGATCTTCTCAAGGGCTCTTTGGGTTGCCTCCCACCATCCATGAGAAAAAATCAAATCGCTGTTAGCCAGAACAACACAATCGAATCTACCCTTTCGTGCAAAGGCCATCCCGTCATTCCAAGCAGAAGTCATACTACGGGTAGGAGTCAGCCTGCGCTGCACGTGAAGTCGGTCCTGGAACGGGAGGCCCAGAAAGAACTGATCAGACCAGTCAGGAGAACAGTCGTCAACAACGAGTACTTCGGCGGTCTCAGGAAGAGTCAGTTGGGCAGTGAGAATACACTGACGTGAAATGTCCAACTGTGTGTATGTCGGTATGACGATGAGGATTTTCATGGGTATCACACTATCGGCGACGATGGACCTTTAACGGCCCTACACGATCGCCAGACGGGAGAGTGTCGAATCGGTTGGGAGTTTCAAATATGAAATCTGGGTAGAGAAGCACTAGCTCTGGCAATACGGTAAGAACACCACGATCGTAAAGATCGGGATAGTAGTTGTCAAAAATAGCTACACCATGAGCCGACAGGTTAGAGAATAACCCAGCACAAGCCAAGACGGTCTCCTTAGAGTGACCGCCACTCATCCAAATAACATCGAGTTTGGGCAGAGCCAGAGACTCATCAATAGTTTTCTGCACGTCTCCACGAATAAGCCTGACGTACTCCACGCCGGTGATACTGCCAATAAGTTGCTGGAATTGATCCATCGAGAACGGGGCGCTTAGACGGCAATACTCGGCAGTAGCCTTCTCGACACTCCAGTCTTGAAACAAATCAAAAGCGTAATAGTGAATCCTACGGCACCGATTTCGAATGGCTTCCTTGGTCAGATCCGATGAACGTCCAGCCCGATCAACACCAACCTCAACGATTGAGAAAGGCGCCTTTCGATTGTGCTTCTCGGTCACGGAAGCTATGACACTGGTCAATGTTTCTTTACGTACCACTTTCGGAACCCTTGGGGGCACTTTCGCTCAAGGCTAATGTCACTGAATAGTCGCCCGACTCGAACTTCTCCCCGGCATATAGGGACAAAGGAAGCGAGGTCTTACCAATGGCAACCCCAGGCAAGGCCACATCCAGAAGCCTCATCAACGACTTCTGGGCAGCGGCAATCGCTTTCTTGACATCATCTGCATTACCATCCAAGTCGAGGGTGATGCTAATCGTCTGCTTGACCATGTTTAATTTCCTATACTGTGCCAAAGACTATGGTAGTCTGGATGAAGTCCCTGAGTCTTACGGTGATCTAGTCTTGGGGCGCTCCAGAGAGATACAGCAGTGTCCCAAACTTCCTTGGGAATATACTTTGCTTTAAGAGCCTCTACCAGCTCCTCTCGCCACAATGAGGCTAGATTACCGCTAGGAAAGTAGGGAGGCTGCCTAGGCTCATCGGTATAGTGTAATAGCTTAGTCGTCTCTGATGTCGTATCCAAGCTGTTCCAGTCATTACTGATGATCTCAGGATTGATACGCATCCAGTCCGGATACATAAACTTACGGTACTCTGCTACCGGAGCTTTAGGATTTGTGATGATATTCACAAGCCGCTGAAAATCCCAGTTGGCGTGCTTTGCTGCCTCGCAGTCAATAACCATCACAGATGAGTTATAAACAGGAGTAGGTGTTTTAGCTGGAATCCATGGAGCCTGCTGGTAGGTCATCCAAGCAGCACAGCCCTCACAAGGCTGCACGTCAGGCATGTCCCACAGACCTTCAATGTCGGCTAGGACAATTTGATCTGCGTCGAGGTAGATAGCTCGGCCAGCCCACTCAAAATACTCCGGTATGAGCCAGCGTCGAGTTGAGAAGCCCGTGCCTGTTCGTGCAGTTGAAAGCCCAGCAGTCTTAGTATCCCACCACGTACCGGACATAGGTGTAAACTCAACTGCAGATGCCGTTCTTCGTAATATTGAGTACTGTAGTACGTAACGCATCAGCTCAGTTTTGGGTTCGGTACCGATGCAGATACGAATGGGGTATAGGCGTTTCACACGATTTCCTTGAGAGGGTGATGGAGCTTGGCTTGATATTTTTGAGCCAGCTTACGAAGGATTTCAAACTGTACATCAAAAGACTTAACGCCATTTGTCAGTGGTGTTAAATCGGAGAACGACTTAGAGTAGTCAATACCACCATCAATACCTAGCAAATTAATATCTCTGACGCCGCCACGAAGGAGAAGCTCCGTCGCCGGTTCGGACGAGAAGTTGACTGTTGTCAGCGGCTTACCAATACCAGCAGGATGTGGAATACGCCCACAAAGAGATGATCGGTAAACAAGTAGACGCTTAGCTGTTGCGGCACAACGTAAGACCTTAGCGACAGGCTCATCGTTCTCACGGCAGGCTTTCAAGTAGTAAGGTATAGGACGATCGCTGGCTGGAAGGTTGTTAACATGTAGATAGTAAGGAACAACCAGGTAATCAAAAGAACCACGACCAACTCGTGTAACAGCATCTGCATCAATTACATGTGACATGAAAACATGATGAATTAAGCAGACGTCATTCAGACCTATCGCTAGATCGTGGGGTCCTACAAATTCCGTATACCGGTCAAGAGATGGGCCTTTTCCCAAGACCCACCACTTACGACCATCATCTAACGGATGATCTTTGATCCATGAGTCGTATAGGATCACGGGATGCCTTTCTAGCTCGCCTGCCCGTATGTTTGCTGGCGGAGCATAGCTCCACCTTGCGACTTAAGCTGATAATCCAAGTTGTCCATAGCTGCACGAACCTGAGCGTGCAGTGCCGGACTACGCTGTTTGAGTCGCATGAGATAGCCCTGACGAACTCCAGGAGGCTGTATCGCCAATTGCTGGGCGATGGCATCGCCATCTGACTGAAGCTGCTCGAGGCTGATCTTCTGTCCGGGGGCCGGACCAGAAGGAAGATTCATGAGGTTAGGATCGCTTGGCGTGCCGATAGCTCCTGCACCACCCTGACTTGGATCGCCACCAGCCGGAGCTGGTTGACCACCTGCAGCAGGTTGTCCCTGAGCCGCAGCCGCATTTGGATCCTGTGGCGGGGCCATGAGCTTGTCGATGATCTCTTGCGAGACACCGGCATCCTCCAGCCTCTTCTGTTCCTTCTGCTTGAAGAGTTCGTCGTCGATCCGCTTGCGTTGCTGTTCGCGGTAGTTGAGACCCATACCACCAACGGCTTCGGATTCGGCGATCGATCCCTGCATTGCCATCTGCACACGAGCCATAGCCATCTGGATGTCGTCGACCAGAGTTGGTGGCTTGAACGAGGCCCGTACAGGTTCCCAACCCGCAATCTTGGCAACCTTACCCAAGATCCAAGTAAGAACCTCTGCGATCTTATAGATGATGGGAGCGTTAGCTGCCTGCATCATTCGTACGGCAGGAAGAGCGGTCTGAGTGCTGACAGAACCCTTCCAGAACTCAATCGGGAAGCCGTAGGAGTTCAAAAGATTTGCCAGACCTTGGTCAATTAGTTCAGGCGGGATAAGCTTTGAAGCATCGCCACCCAGCATGTTGTATTCAACAGGCTGTCCTAGGAAGACCCACTGAGCCGGGTCGATACGTCTCTGTCTGATCGCGTACTCGACCTCGCCACGGAGGCCGGCACTGTCGATCGCCATAAGTGGATCGTCTTCTGCAGATCCACCACCTGTCGCTGGAGTAATTGTTCGAACAGGTAGGAGGAAGTCGGCACCGACAGCCTCAACCATCCTGTGGAGCATGTGGTAATACCAGACATGCCGGAAATTCACAAAGGTACGAGGAAGACCCCAACCACCCGTCTTGATCGAAGCCATCGTGGGCTCGGCAAGGTGGAAGATCTCATCGTCATCGAACTCGAAGTTCTTGTTAGCCAATGCGGCCTGAATCAGTTCCCAAGGCTCATCCTCGAGGGCGAGGACGTCACCTCTTCTGACTGACTGAATATAGTCACCGGGGATCTCCCAGATATACTGCTTACGGCGGCTATTGGGGGTACAGCGGATCTTCATCTCTTGAGCTGGCCACCGACGAACAAAGATCTTTTCTGGGTCCCTGATGGCGATCTCAGTCCGCTTCCACTTACCCTTGTGGTCGCACATGGGGCAGGTGCCGACAAACTCAGGCGGCTGCCACTTGTACTTGTAGCGAGCGTCCCGAATAAACTCACTGATCGGTACCGAAAAGTACTTACCGCTCTTAGCACAGTTATTGCAGGAAACATAACGCTTGAATGGTTGGATCACCGAGACGAATGAATTGCCCTCACCCAAGTAGTCTAGCCCGATCTCCTCGGCAAGAGTCCTGTAGTTCAGCGTGATATCGCAGTAGGTCTCGATGCGCTGCAATTCGCTGTCATCGCTGTGCGTTGATTTATCTTTGAGGTGTGTGCAAGTTAGATCTGTGATGAAGAATGCCAGCAGCCGTCTCGATGCTTCACGGACGGCACTATTGGCATGGAACACATACCGACATAAGTCCAAGATATCCGACATCTTCGTCGGCATAGCTGTGGACGCATAATCGGCAAATGCGCTGGGGTAGATAGGGCTGGTCCCGTTAAAGGGACCACCGTTGCCTAGGGTACTACCCGCTGAATAAAACATTGAACTCACGCCAAGGCACCCCTAGGGTTCTGTAAGGTCTTGAGCTCAAATTCCGGAACGTACTCAACAACATCCTCTACCACATCGTCAGCCGTGATTTCAGGCTCTGGCTCGGTGTGGTCTTCGATTCGAAGAGTGAGGAACCGGTAAGGTCCAAATTCAAATTCAAATGAGTCCTCAAGACTCAGTAGTACTGCTACACCATTGGACAGTTTCGCTGCAAGACTCGCGCCTGACTTGTTATCCGCAGGTAGACGCATACCAACGCCCGAAGATTTCTCACTTACGAGGACTAGGCGTCGGTTGTCCAGCGAAAGCTGAACATGCAAATATTTGATTGTGATAACAGGACCACCCGGCGATTGAAATTCAACCGAGGCCTGTCTATCAGGTTCTACCGGCTCCGCTCGCACCTGCGCGTGGGTTTGTACCACGGCGGGATCAGAAACCGTAGAAGGCGTAACTGCTACGTGCTTGCCTGCCACAATCGGTATCAGAGAATCGAGTGACCGTAATCTAGACACAGTAACAATCTCCGTACCAACAGAAGTATGACTTAATCGTTAGCTTGGGTCAACGTTAGACCTGCAAAGGTAACATATTAACGGGTGTTCCGTCAGCTGCCGTAAAGATTAATCCGCAGAACTGCATATCACTCCGAACGAGTTGAGGCCAGAAGTAGGCACCCGACCCTTCGAATCTGCGGACAAGGTCGCAAGCCTGTCCAGCAATAGCGTGACTGAGATTTGCCACCAGTTGAGCTGGATAAGCGAATCCACCAAGCGCCTCTACGCATTCTGACTCAAAAACCATAGCGAGAAACTTATTTGCAGACTGCTGACCCACGGCTGCTACGAGCTGATCCCAAATCTGGTATTTAGCCTTAGGGATAGGGTCAGCCAGCACGGCCCCAGCCTGTAGTGATGTACCAATCATCACACCAGGACGCAGAACTGTTGCATAAGGCAGAACCATATCTGGAACAGAATCTTCAACAAAACTGACAACAACATGTCCGGTGTTCACCTGCCGACGTACAGATTTAACCGTACAGTCGTGAGAGCAGATGCTACCGGGCAGAGGATTATCGTACAGGGTACGTGATCGAGCAAGAGCGTAGCGTTGAAGCGGGGCGTAGTTAGGATCAGGGTTGATCTGATTCTTGAAGACTGCATAGAGTGGTGGAATTGCCGGGTGCCTCACGGCGGCTGATCGTTGCTTCCAGCCATCTCTTGCAATCTCATGCATCATAACACCGACACCGATAATATCAGTCTCGTCAGTCGTAAACCACGGTCCGGTCTTCTCGGGCTTTCGAAGGCGCATGTCGAATCGGCCACGACGCTCAATTCTAGCGTCGTCGATACCCGGGTCATCTGCCTTTTCGCGATACTTTGTTAGAGCCAGACCCGACTGATCAGCAGAGATTGCCAGAGAAAAATGCAGAATTTGATCGAGAGGGACGAACGCGCAATCAGCCCAAGGTTCGCTTCGGGCTACAAAATAAACTGCACGACCATAATAATACTCAAAAGGACGCTCACTCTTATTGGGGCAGCTAACATGCTTAGTGTGAAGCGCACAGAGCGTCTTCATCTCATCGTCCAACACATCAGTCGTCGTCATGTTGCCTCAAATGTCTAGATGATGTCGGCTGCAGATGATTTTTCAATCTTACCGGTTTTGGGGGATTCTGGAAAAATAGGATCCGCTAGCGAGCCAGACCCGTCGTCTTCAAACTCAAGAGAAGCTTCTCGATCAATAGGAATTATTGTATTACCGTCAGGAGAAACAAGACGCCTAATGTTCTTGGTAATACGCCAATGATAGCCTTGTATCACGTAGGGCTTACCAGAAACCGAGACATTACGAATATACTCTGCAGCCTGCTCAGCGGTGTCACACCTATGCAGATAAGGCGCAGCACTATCTGGAACAATCAAAACGTAAAAACCCAATCCAGCCAACTGCTGCTTGAGCGCACGTCCCTCTTTGGCCAATCTAACAACGTCTTCAAAGACGCCAATCGGATTGGGGTGGGAGGAATCCTCGGGTTGATTCGTTTCGGACGGTTCTGGTTGTGAAACACTCACGATTGAGTCCCAAAGTAAACTGACTGTAGGTGCTCAGCTGTAGCGTCAGGGTCAGTCCTATCGATATAAGGACGTGGTCCTGATGCTAGATGCCAAGTACCTCTATAGGTTGAAATACCTACAGAATAAACAATCAGAGGGTCTGGTTTTAATCCATCTGTACCATTCTTCACTGAATCAAGCCAAGAGGTCAACCACGATTGCCCAGGAAATGGAAAGGAATTTCTAGGATCAATCATGATGGTCTTATGGATAAACGTCGTAATAACGAGACGTGATCCATAGTCGACACCTGTCAAACGACCAAGATACTCACTCAGTGAGACCCATGCGTCGGGCTTGCAGAACCACAGACTTCGAAAAGGTGGCTGGTCAGGACCGTCGATAAACTGACGATCAAAGATAACTTTAGCGATAACCTTAGGATTACCGTTTGTGATCAGCCACTCGCCAATAGGATTGGGATCAAAATGGTGACCTTGCAATATCAGCTCAGGCCAGAATGGTACCCAGTCGGGATCCGGTACTGTCTTAAATACGTCGAGGAGGACAGACGTCGCATCAGGACTGGTAACACCAGTTAGTACTGACATCCCTGCATTGATCGGAAGGCGATCAATCATAGCGACCCCTTCTGATAGATCTGCAGCAGTACGGCTGTCTTGGCCGTATCACGATCGGCCTCGTGTTGACCACGAGTGGGCAGAGTGTACTTGGCAGTACAGTGCTCACCAAGAGAACATCGAACCTTCGATCCTCCCAGCTGCCGATTCGATGCAGAGAATCGTGACCAGCTGTCGCCAGCGAGCAGCTTAGGTCGAACCTGTACGGCACGCTCAAGCACCATCGTGTCAACGTATGACCGGTTGTCATCCAGAGGCATATGGTTGAAGGACCGACAAAGCCTTGCAGTAAACGGAAGGTCGAGCATAAGTCCGTTATGCGCAGCAATCCAATACTCAGGACCGTAGCTCTGGGCCAAGGCAGAGATTCTTTCGGCTGCCTCTTGTGGAGGTATACCCTCCTTCTTGAGACGATCGGCTGTGAACAGATAAGGAATACCTTTTGCAGCCATAGTATCCTTTGTCTTCTCCAGTCGATCCGAGAGATGCAGAAGCCACGACGAACTTTGACCCGTTATCCAATCAATCGTAAACGACTCGAATGAAACTCGATCTGCATCGACTACAAGCATTGCAACTTGAAGTGCGACATCCTTGTCAGGGTTTAGCCCAGATGTCTCCACGTCGATAACAATGCTCTTTTCGGGTAGCGGTCCCATGACCTGACAAGCCCGTTTCAGCCAACCCATCTCTTCGTAAGAGAGTGCCATTATTTGGTCTCAAGAAGCCATGCCTTTAGGCGTTGACGGAAAGTGCGACTCTTCTTTTCAAGTTGCTCTTTTAGCTTTTCCACCTCTTGCTCCCGTTTCGAGATTATCTCTTTGGCAAGAGAAAGATCTGCATTCAGGCTACTGATAGTCCGGGCGGACTCTGTTACCGAATTTGTATTCTCGTTAAGACCGGCAATAGCTTTCTCAAAGAGCGTTTGATCTGTACAGATTGAATCTTCGATTGCTTGAATGTCTTGCACACCAGAGTAAGCAGCCGAGAAACACAACTGCCCAAGACGTGTGAAGAGGACAGCTTGAGCGCCCATACCATGTGCATTAAACCCAGACTGCTCCATTGCCTGACCAAGAGTCAAAGGCGATTGCGAAGAATCAAGTAATCGCTCCATGAGATTCTTGTAGGCCATTGCTTGGTCAGCGAGCTCCTCGTCGGGAACATCGAGATTGTCCCTAACATACCCAGCAGGACCATCTGCCGTTATCAGCGTCTCAATGGCTTTGGCAGACATCGGCATGATGACGCGGGCGATATCACGAGCTGGATTAAACGCTCGTCGATCTGTACTACCCAACATTTCCATCGGCATGAATCGGTAATCCTTTCCTGTTGATTTTATAACGACTACGACAGACGGTGCAGACAGAGGCATCGTCCGGGTCGTGATATGTTTTAACCTTACACGTATCACATGGTTTGACTTGATATGTCTCGACGTGTGTGGCGAGACTGCAGCGAGACTTACCATAGGGACACTGATAACACGGTACATCAGCGGAGACACGCAATGGGCAGCGCCGATTAGCAGGCTGACGAGCCTTAATCAATTTACGATTACGGCTCTTCATACCACCGGGAACGCGAATAACTCGAAAGCCGGGCTTATCATCCCGCATGTACTGTGGGTCAAGATAAACTGCAAGCCGCATACCAACAAGCTCTGACATGTTTTGAATATGATCCTCTTTCCAAGGTTTACCAAAACCTGCCTTGCGAGCAGCATGAGCCGTCATCTCCTTGGACCAGAAGCGATCAATAATCGTACCGGCAGCGAGCCCGGTTAGGATACGAAAACGAACAAGGTAGCCTTTGGCGTCTTTGAATCGACGCGGTATGACTTTAATGATAGCAGCCGCTGCCCAGTGAGCAGTTGCCTGCCATGACTGCATACCAACAATAACACCCCGGTTTAACGACTCTGCCACCCCGGCTAAGCGCCAGCAGGTGGCATATCGATCAACCACAGACTTAAGCTTGGGTTCGATCTCAAGCTGAATAAGCCTGATCGTGCTGGCTGGGATCTTAAGCACCTGTCGGGCACAGGCAATGACATCATCTGTTGTGGATAGTCTTTCTGCCAGTCTGTCCCTACGCCGTAGAACGATGGAAGGGTTAAGTTTAGGTACTGGAGGAAGTTGATCGTTCATTTTATCCCCACAGGTGCCTCGTCAAAGCCTCTGCGTTTTGACTGTGACTCTTGTCCAAGTTCATTAGCGTTGATCGCTACACCTGTACGATAGTGCTTTAGAGCCATACCGTTTTGCTGCAGCGCTACGCCCAACATCACATCCCCACCGCGATGCTTAACCTCTGGATCAGGCCACCCTAGATTGCGAAGGGATCTCACCTTGGCAGCCCACCACCCACCCGTTGCAAAACATGGTCGTCGTGGTATATCTTTTCCACGATACCAAGGTCGTGTCTTAATCCAGTCAACCTGAGACTCACGCAAACCAATCGTATAGACGGCACCCATCAAGTCTAAATCGGAACGTCCCATCTCCAGCTCGATACCGAAAAGCCAAGGCTCTGGGTTATCCCTGATATAGCTGTCATCGTCGAACCACATGAGGTAAGGTGTCTTAACCGCCTCAGTGACCTTGGCCAGCATGGGATACTTGAAGATCTGGGGATTCTCATCGAACGTGATCTTCAGCCCTAGGTCCGATACAACTTGACGGGTCTTATCTCCAATCTCATTGGCACAAATAATTACAGGAACATCAGACGCATAGAGCTGGCTGATCGGTCTTAGACATCGCTCAGCCAGCTCTGGGTAGTCGCCGTACAGCAGTACGGCAATTGTCGTGTTAGTCACTAGGTAATGCTCTCTTGACTCGTTCAATCTCGGTACGAAGTTGCTCTGCCATTCTCGAGCTGATGTCCATCACATTATTAAGAGAACTGTAACTCTTCTCGAGAAGAACAAGACGTGCAGGAGTCATGTCGTCAGCAGGGAAACTTGAAATAGCAGCTGTTGCAAGCTGCCACCGCTCGCCGTAACGGGTTTGAAATTGAACATCGGCCTTGGCGAGTAGTTTAAGGGCCATCATCGGACCAGTACGGCGATCACCGAGCTTTCGTGCTGCTGGGAATCGCCGCATTGATTCTGTGTTGATATCGTTAACTGTCCATCGATTTGAAATAGCGTCTTCAAGAAGCTTTCGACGATTGATATGAGGATCTTCACCTTTTGCCAGAGGAGCAGTCATACAGGCCGCAACATGCCCCCAAGTAATGTTTGCCGCAAAAGCTCTTTCAGCAAGCCGTTCAAGATCTGTGTAGCGTGGAACCAAAAGAAAGAAATTGAGTTGCTTATACACCTGAGACCGGTCAATCTTCAAAGCATCCGCCATCGTCTCGAGCGGGTTCGGCCCGTAGTTAGCCGATGCAGCCCCGCACACTGGTACCTTACACCGTAGTGCATCGGCAATGCGTCCACGGTTCCAATAGAACCGTAGAGATCGTTTAGCCTCCTGACTGCACTCGAGGCGTTCGCGCTCGATGACAATCTGAAGGTCGGCGGTGAGTGGACGGGCTTTACGAACTTTGACCGGTTGTGTGGTGTCAGCAGCTGTCATTAAATGGATCTCCCTGATTCTTAGTGAACAACTGTGTATAACACAATCGCTCAACCTTTTCGCGGGTAGGGTGATGGGCTGGAAGCACTGCCACTTCCGCAGCTAGTGAAATTAGCACATCACCCCAAGACCGACTAGACCACAAATGTGCAGTCTGTTCGCGAACGGCTTCCCCATCAGGAGACTCTAAGCCACCAGAGAAAAGAGCCCTACGTAAGGCTTTACGACAAAACAGTTTTGATAATCCTAGATGACGTAATGTTGTAACAACAGCATCCCGTGCTTCAATATCAGTCTCATCTGAAGTTCCAGTAAATCCAATATTACGCTGAGCACACGATTCCCAAGCTGCCTCCATAAGAGCTTGAGCATCCTCTTTTGGCGCAGTTGCAGCGTTGAGAAGAAGTGCTCGAATTTTATCTTCAAACTTGCGACCAGTGTGCCTTACAACCTTAAGTCCATCTTTAGGACGTTGGAAACAGGCAAGAGAACCAAGACAGACCGTACGCCTTACACGCACACCTGCATCAGCAGTCTCAGAGTTAGAGGCTACAACACCGTAAGAATACTCTGGCGTTGGAAGTATGTCCGTACTGTGCGGATCACCGATGTAGTAAGCCACAAGCCTACGACCACTCAGACCAGCAGAGTCGAAACGCATCGACTGACTGAGCGTGGAGTGTACAGCCTCCAAGAACACAATGTTGGGGAGACGACGATACCCACGACCGAGAACAGCCTCTATAGTTTGTGTTCTTGTGTTCACTAGTAACTGCCATCCCATCAGTCGGGCAGGGAAGCGTGTACGCACGGTAGCGTTCAGCATTCTTGCTGCAACCAGAGGAGAGACAGGCGCCTCGTCTTTGGTCTCTGCCCGCCCCGAGATATCCCAAATCACTCGACCAAGACCAGAACTCAAAGTGCGACAGGCCTGAGAAAGCGCATACCACGTATAGCGGTAGTTGCCCTGAATTGTTTTGAAGTCATCAGTCAAAGCCAACTGATCAGGAGAGTCCAACGGCATGATCACCGTTGCACTCTCCGTCTCCTCGCAATCAGCTCGCAGCGTGTCGAAATCAGATTTGTCATAAAGGCGAATCTGAGTATCGTCAGCTAGCATTATACAACAGACCAACCTTTCCTGATCGATGCTCGATACTGTACCAGCGGCTCAACAAGAAAGATCTGTTTCCTGAAATTTTTGATGATATAGAGCCCATCGGCAGTCATATCGGGAATCGATCTGACTGTACGAATGACACAATATCCAACCCGAGGCCAACCAAATACACAAGCTGCACGCCTGTCATCAGTCGTTGGTATCTCGGACGTGAGCTCTTCCCAAGCTCGGAAACAGGCTGTCTTGGTAAACCCACGTCGGAACGCTCCTAAAGCATCTCGCTGATATTTGACTTTCCGATAACCCAACCAATTTGGGAAACCGGGATACTGAGTACACAACCAACCTGCCGACAGACTTACTCCGAGATCGGCTCGCTGGTGCTCGGCACGGATGAAGTTGAATAGGGGATACCCACCTTCATCCAGTGCCAGCTTCTTGACGAGATTAGACTCGGTTGAGTCCTGATGCCCTACCTTGTCAACAGCCTGCTTGGAAAAGATATCCGGACCCAATTCCATGGCTAACTCTCCACAGTGGCAACAGATTTACGTGAGGCTTCCCGTGCCTCTTTCTGTTGTTGATAGTATGGTACACCCATACGGAATGGTGTTCTTCGCACAATACCTAATAGGTCACTCAAGGCATCACTTACCTTGGGATCACCACTGATCGCAGCTCCAATCTCTGACCAAGAAGCCTTTGTCAGACCTAGCGATTTGCAGGTTGCTGTCTGGTGAGTCTTATCGATACTCTCGATCTTGACGATATCATCGATCGCCGATGCCTGCCGTCCCTCGAAGCTCATGAGCAACGTGAACGTAGCTGCATCCCAATCCCACCAAGTGTGCTGAGGAATGCCCTCATTATGTCGTGGTGGATTCCAAAGCAATTCAACTACGAAGTCCACATGATTATTTGCGCTGGCTGAGTTCTTAAGCGTACGAATGGCAATCTGCCGGCCATAGACGTTCTTCGTCTTACGCTCGATCTCTTTGATGCGCTTCATCAGGATGGTTGTATGCGAACCAAACTTAAGATGCTCACCGCCAGGGACATTGTGACTGATCGCGCCTGTACGTGGATCCGCTTTGGGTTTGTAGTGATTGATACCAATCAGCGTCGAGGGCCATGGGGCGTTCTTTGCAAAGTACGTTTGGAAGTATGTTGTACACAGTCGGGCAACATCGCCATAGCTGGCCATGGCGTGACCGGACTCCCACGTTTTGTCCCTATTGGCTCTTGTGTTGAGAGCTGTGATTGAATCAACACACTGTGCAATCGGATATGGTAGCCAGCCTGCAGGTAGGGGACGACCACGAGCATCCTCTGCATCTTCCATTGCCTTGATGGTCGAGGTGAGCCCTGTCTGCCAATCCTCGCATGCCTCGTAGATCTCAGGACTGCGTGGATCTGGACCATAGCGAGGAACCGCTTGGGTACATGAGTGCCCAATGATGGACTGTCGAAAGTCAGGCTGGTCACGTCCTGATTCAGCAAGGTGGTAGAAATACCAGCCAAGGTGTTGCTTAGCGTCAAAGGGTGCAATGGGCACCTGATTGAAAATGTGCCACCGACCAATCTCATTCGCAAGAGCGGTCTTTTGAGATTCCGGTGGTCCTACAATTTGAATGAACTTACCAAGTAAAAAACAATCAACGCCGAAAAGCCACCGACAGCTTAGGGGACGGAGAGGGATTCCAATTGCCTCCTCGCCTGTCGATCCGATGTTCAACTCACCACTGTTATTATCAGTTGTGCTTTGATTGAACTTCTGAAAGAGGTTCGCCATGCCGGCGCTGACTTCCTCACCCGGAGAAGCATCACTTGCGACGTCGTCTTTTCTTTTTCTTCCCACGTTACACCACAGTATTGTAAATAGTTTGAAAAACAAACAAGCAGGTGATACTACACACCTGCTTGTCAGTCAGGATTTAGCTTCCAGCGGGACGCTGGGTAGTAGCATTAAATGAGGCACGAGCGAGCTCGAGTGCCTTCAATGCTTCATCCTGAGTCATCGTCTGAGTGACACCTACTGGCTGTACGCCCTGTTGTGGCTGTACGCCAGCTGTGGCTCCCGCTAACTCGGGAGGATTGGATACGTGCGTCGGCTGTCCGACGGGGGCAGACTGTACTGCCGGAGCTCCCCAACCACCGGACTGAGCTGGCGGAGCAACAGGCTGTTGAACCTGAGGTGGCATGCTGGGTTGACCCCATGTATTTATGCCGGGTGTTCCGACAGGGGCAGGGGTATGCTGTGGGGCTTGCCCCCATGCAGGAGCCTGCTGAATTGGCATGGAGTTGCCGGGATACGCCTGCGTGGCAGGAGTTCGACCAAGCTTCTGCAAACCAATCTGACGATATTCGGTCGGCAGCATTCGGCCATAGTGGTCATCGAGAGCGTAGACCAGCGCGTGCTGATCTTGAGGAAACGCTTGGACCAGATAGCTAAGCTGCTCTTCGATTGTTGGGATATGAACGATGTCACTGAATCGCTGAATACGTCCTCTCACAAAGGATTCGTATTGCGTGAGATCAGACGGCACTGCGCCGAACTGCGACTCAAAGTGACAGGCATATCCCTCGAACCCTCCGGAAGATTTCTCTTCCTGTGATCCCTGCCAGCTATTGGAAGCTGCGGCTTGGACCTGTCGTGGATCATGACCCTTCTTGTACATGACAACAAACTGACCTGAGCTGATACCCACAGGATCGGCATACAAATACCGTTGACGCCAGTCTTCTGCGTTGGGCGTCTGGGACGGTGTATCACCGATCTGCATGAACGCTTCACATGCTGTCTTGGACAGCAGCATATAGCTCATCGGCTTGTCGGCTTCGAAGCCTGCCGGTGGGGAAAGCGTTTTGGTACCTGTATGCATCACAAATGCATGGACCAATGCCGAATCAGAAGGATTCGGAATAGCCGCACCGGCATTGTTACCGCCCTTCAACAACCCTGCAGTACCTTGAGGTTCGCGCCGTTCGTTAACTGCGGAGGACAGGTTGCGCTGCAGCAACACCAGAGGGTTAGTCGACAGGGTGTTAAACGACTCGTGATTTGGTATCGCAAGTACGTAGCTCTGTTTACCCTTGGGATCCGTTCCCACACTCTTGGCGATGATCAACTGCTGTAGCCATTGACCATACTCGCCACGACCCGGACCAAAACGATAACCGTCAAGCTCATCGCTTCGTGGGGCAAAACCCGCCAGTGGCCGGAACACCACGGATTGCCCATTAAACAGTGGCTTGTAGATACGACCCATACCCGGTTTCAGGATATGATCGCCAAAGTTGCCACCGTTGGTCGTCCATGTCACTGGACGACGACCTTCAGATTCCATACTCATCAAAACTCCAAAAAAGGAATAATCCCTATCATTAGACGCCACACTGGCCTTATGCCTTGGCGTATTTAGGGTTGATACCCAAACGTTCACAATCAGCCTTCGTCAAATCGACACTCCACCGCTCATAAATATCCGGTGGCGGTGCTTTCAACCGATACTGCACATTACTCTTAGGCCTACCATCAAAATCAGAAGAATAGAAAACAACCCGCTCGCTCATACACGTCGGGATCACTGTGTTGACAACCCAATCAAGTGATTTGATCGGAACCTCGAGGACAACTGCGTCATGCACTTGGAGGATGATTCGGTACATCCTCTCCGGGGAGTAGTTTTCATACCTAAACCAGTAGAGATGGTCTAGTGCTCTTTGCATACCATCTGCCACATTTGACTGCATCTCAAAATTCATCGCTTCCCGCGATTGTCCGCCCTCAACACTACGCTCGCGAGTTTCGAAGAATCTACGGTAACGCCCCATAGCGGTACACATGTATCCAGGATTCCTAGGACGTCCTGCCGCCTCAGCAAAGAAGCTGTCCAGATCCGGATAAGTATGGCTGATTGTCATACTGAGTACTTCAGCCTCATCAACACTACAGTCTATACCCTGCTGACGAATCGTACGAGCGGCAGCCTCAGCCTGCTGACCGTAGAGACGCCCGAACATCACAGTCTTGGCAGCGTGTCTTAGATTAACTTTCTCAACGATTTCCAAAGCTCTTTTGGTAAAGGGCAACGGAAAACCAACCTCGACACCAATAGCCTCAGCATAGGATATACCAACTGCAAGCCTCAGTTTTCTGCAAAGAGCTTCGTTTGTTATGTTACCTGCAGGGACTGTCAGCCTGAAAGCCTGTACGGCAATCGAGGAGTGGATGTCGTAATAGTCAGGATCAGACTCATCGAGATTGTTTCTGCGAACATGTTCAATCATGTTTGCATCGCCAGACATCCAAGCTGCGATTGCAAGCTCAGCCCCTGTCCAGTCAGCGTCCACCAGAACACAACCCGGCGATGCAACAAGAATCGACCTTAGCGGTCTAGTGTAGTCCAGACCCATCCATGGCCGGTAACGCTCAAAGATTGCCCTGTAGTCCTTCTCAAGGGTCTTGCTGTTACCAGAAACAACCACACAACCACCACGGCGAACGACGACCCAACCTGTAGGCACAGTTACACAGTAAATTTTACCAGAGTAAGGAACCAGCTCCTTTTCTACACAACCACTGGTTGTAGTGTTTAATTGACCTCTTACACGCCTATCTACTACAAAGCAGTTTTTGGCGTTTGGATTACCATTATGGTAAATTCTCATACGTGTACGAATACCAGAAATAGTCCAAACAATCTGATACCAATCGGCAGACGCTTTCTGAGTTGAAAATGCACACTCACCACGCCTATGATTTCCATCCCAGTAGCGAAACTCTTCGGCAAAGAAATCCAATGTTTGTCGGTCAAATTGCAACAACCACGGACCTAACACCTTATCAGAAGTCAGATAGGATTTTGCAAAGTCTACCCACTTACGATTGTTATTCAAACCAAGATAAAATACGCGACCATTACGGGTATACGATAATCCTAGGTCATTACAGATCCTATGAAATCTATCGATCTTGCGCTCGAGCGTAAATGTAAACCTAATACCGCCACTTGGCACATAATGCCCGTCCGCCTGAACCGCAACGAGCCACGCAGCCTCAGCCCAAGAAAGACTTTTAGTTCCAGCTGAATAGATACCAGCATGTATGTTGACATAATCGCCACCATAGTCAGCTGCACTTACCTCATGGTAATGTTTAGCCCTAGTCGTCTTACGTGTTCGTAGTAAACACCTGTGCTCAGGAGTTACTAATAAATCAAAATGCTTAGGATTAGACAGCCTGACCATATCGCCAGAGTAGTCTGACGAAAAGGTATCAGTAGGCTTTACAAACGTAATGGACTCATCGTTCGGATCAAACTGGGCAATTTGATCGTTGTGCTGTAACTCAGCCACAGGGACCCAGCCACGGTCAGTAAGATATTCTGTTTCTGGATCAAAACACCAGTTTTGCAACGCTGGTCGGGCACTGGAAGCTCGTCCCGTTTCCTTGGTTTGGAAGAACTGACTTCTTACACGACCATCAGCAAGGATGTAACGGAAGATACCTCCGTCATACTCTTTCTCCTCATCGTCAACCATGAGGGCTGCCATGACATGTGCGTCGTCATCCTCTTCCAGAGAAGGACGTAACACAGTCTTAGTCATCTGTGCGATTTTACGGTAGTCACGCAGAAGCGCTACCGCTGGATGTCGATCAGCCAAGATTGCCAATGCCTCTTTGTCAGCAGAAGGGTTGTACTTATCCTGCTCGCCTTTCGCGACAACCTGATCCCATAGTTTAGGTCGCTTGCCTGTCGTCTTGTACGGTGTCAGACCAAGACTCAACGCACCCTCGGGTCTGACCCTAACCGGCACATTGGTACTTTTATTTTTCTTTCCGAATTGCTCACCGAAAAGAAACTCATTGACGTGGTAGATACTGTTAGGGTTGAAGGCAGCGATCTCATCATTACCCTGCCAGTTAATATCCTGACGTAACTTGTCCAAGATACGGTCACGTGCGAGCTTGTAGTGCTGACTCATCCTGTCAGCCTCGGAAACATCGACACAGATGCCTGTCATATGCATCTCGCCAAATGCTGGCGCAGCACGCATCGATGTCCAGAAAGCTTTACGTGATGAGTTACCAAACCTGTCACGGTCTAGTAGACCTGGCTGACCATTCACACCGTTGAATAAATCAAACAGCATGAAAGTGCCACTGGCGTCATTGGCGCCGTAACTGTCCCTGACAGGCTGTCCAAATGGAGTTACCTCTCCATGCGGTATACCTACCAACACCTCATCAGGACAATTTGACACGAAGCCTATCTGGGTTAAAAAGTTTCCAGACTCAGTCGTAAGACAGTATCTAACATTATCGTATGGTCGAGCTGTAGGTAGTGGCGACAAAACAACATCAGTAACAGTCTCATAGAATACTGTAGATGATTTTTCAATCCTAGGTGGAAGCACGGTCTTGCCTGATAGCATTGGACACTTATACGCCATCACTGGATGAATATACGGACTGATAGCCGCATGTAGTCGCTGAAACGATTCTTTTGCAAAATAGAAAAACCCTCCATTTTCGCTATAAGTAACACTCGCTCCAAACTTGTCGTGAAACCAAGACAGAGCAATTTGCGATTCAAGTTTTGTCAGTCTGGCACAATATATTCTAGATCCAAAATAATCACGACCAGAGCTACCGCATCTAATCAAAGACCCATCATCTTGATACCAGACGGCCAAGCCCAGCATGCCTAAACTGTCTAAGAGATCCTTAGAGATGGTCAGCTTACGCTTAGGATGCTGTTCTTTTGGCTGACGGGGAAACCTTAAAAGAATGGCATATAGCTGCCTAGAGGTCGGCAGCTCGTAACGCCTGTGATCTTTAAATTTTCTTAGACTTGGTTTAAATTCTGAAAAAACCTCAGCCTTCCAGTCGGCATAGGCGGCTTTTTCTGGTCTTTGTCCAAAACCAAAAGCAACACCTTTTTCAGTTTTAACTCGAAAGCCGCCGTCACCTAAACCACTGCCCAATAGGACTGACAGTTGGTCTTTAGTGAATTCCCACTCGTCGGTGGCTATCTGATCTACTCCGACAATAAGTGACTCTACAGCAACTTTACCACGACGAGTAACGACTCGGTGGTCTGGTGTAAGTCTGGGTCCTATAATCCAACCACGCTTATCTACAGCTGACGATACAGTCTTTAACTTATACCAAGGCTGACGCTCTACCGTATTCTCGTGCCAGTTAGTCACAGCTACATCAGCAACGCGGCCTGCCACAAGGCCCTTTACCTTACCTACATATTTGCGACGAACCAGCTTACCTATCTGATCCCAACTACCATCCTCTAGCTGTACCAAGCTAAGACTATGTAAACAGTGACCGTATCCCTCCAGCTCAGCGTCCTTTAGCCCATGCTCAGAGCAATACTGCTTCTTCCACTTTTGCAGTACCAAGTCGTAACGTGGTAATCCTTTACGTTGATTCAGGATTACCTCAAGTTTCAGTTCTGATGTCTCCTCGACAGCATGGCCAGCCAAGATCGTGTCAAAACCACCAAGGTATTTGGTACTGTCCCAAGGGGCCATCTCACCACGGCCTTTCCAACCGGCGATCTCAGGAGGAGCATCGAACTCGGCTCTCAGATCAAGGCCCAACGAAATCAACCACGGCATGTCAGCATTGAGGTAGTGTCCGATAATACGAACAGGTCTCTCGGCTGTACCCTTGAGTAAACGTCTCAACTGTGGAATTGCACCCTCGATGATGCCACCCTCAAAAGCAGCCTCACCACCGGCAGCGTGTAAGACAACGCTTGCTGCTGCATTACCTGCCCAAGCAAACTGCACCGTTCGAACATAGGAGTTTGGCTCGGTCGGATAGGCGCCATGCCACTCGGCATCAACTGCGAAGGTGTTGCACTTCATCGCGAGTAGCGAGTCAACTAATGCTGTAAGTTGCTCAGTTGTTCTCACAGCCAAGTGGAACGGAGGATTCTCAACACGCTCGACGTCATGGCCTCTTACAAGCTTAACGAACTTACTAACGCTATTTGCCAGCTCGGAAGTACGCTTGGGCTCACTGAGAATGTAGGAAGGATGCCAGCACGCAAAAACCTTAGCCTCGTGGGTTGTACCGTCCAGCAAGGGAATACTGAACGTATCAACGGCAGCCATAGCAGACTTGAGCGCTGGAGATTTCTTCTTACCCAGCTCGTCTCTCTGCGGATATGCAGAGTAGAGGCCTTTCACAGCCTCTGTCCCTAAAAGCAAGATGTGTGTAGGCCTGACAATCTGAAGTTCCATTTGCAGAAGTGGCAAACAGTTCTTGATCCAATCCTTGTTGAGGTTATTGGAAGATGTCGAGAGTTGTCGGTGTCGCACGATGTTGGTCACGTACCAGTGTGACCAATCACCCCCTGCGAGCTCAACCTGCTTCCTCAGCTCCTCGCCACTCGGTTCGACGAAGTTGATTCGGCGTGTTGTTGCCTCTGCCCCAGGAATTTTACCAATCACCATGACAGGTGTGGGGACTGGTCCCGTTGCCTCGCGTCCCCAGATCCCACCAAGTACAAATTGACTCGTATGGTGAGAGGGTCCTGATTTGATTGGTATGCCGAACTGGTTGTCGTAGAGAGCCCTGTAGTACAGCTCAGAGACAACAATATCAACTTGCTCCTGTGTAGGCTCTACGACTTGTGACGCAGCAATACCACTTGCTGTAGTGAGAAAATCAATTCCCGGACCAGCGACAGCAGCGGTGTTTAAACGAAAAAACGGAAAACGACGACCCAATTCATTCTCGTATCTGTTGTACAGATCCAAGAAAGAACGATGATTAAATAACTGTTGAAATAACGTCGGCATACTAACTCCAAGACATATCAATCGGTACGCCGGCCATCTCGGCAGCGCGTCGAATAATAAATCTGTTCTCGTAACGACTCAGACTTCCGGGATCAACTCCTGGGGGTAGCTCAATCGGGACAAGCTTATGGTGTGGTCTCAAATTCGGTAGGATCTTATCGATCTCTCTCTGCTGAACTGATTCCCCATCCTTCTTCTTATCCACCGTATCGGAGTCGAAGTAGAAAAAGATTGTTGACCAATTATCAATCAGCAATCGTCTTTGGGTCGCTGTGACACTTG
>ERZ650304.155-NODE-155-length-42627-cov-10.579043_pt1 | contig 42627 bp, 42 predicted proteins | sample MGYA00376240_ERZ650304 | MGnify/ENA primary metagenome ERZ650304 (study PRJEB26733, sample SAMN07839271) | wastewater metagenome | biome: small river; feature: stream; material: water | place: USA: North Carolina | collected 2016-03-01 ... | reverse complement strand
AGAGAAAGACATACATAGTGCAATATCTGAATCTATAGGCAGTTTGTTTATGGGGCAACTATATTTGTTTATTCAAGTAATACTGTAGTTTTAACTATTTATTAATTTATACAGAAGGTAATTATGTCTCAAGAAAACTTTATTCAGCAATATCCACGTCTATTGTGGTTCATTCAGCTATCTTATACTGCCGTAATTTTACTCGCGAATTGGTTTGATATCCGTATGATAAAAATCGGTGGGCTTGAAACCGATGCAGGAACATTAATTTTTCCTTTAACTTTTATCTTATCTGATTTAATTACTGAAGTTTATGGTTATAAATTTGCCAGGCGGGCAATTTGGGTTGGATTCTTGTTTAACTTTGTGTTTTTGGCATACGGTCAACTAATTATCCATTTACCAAGTCCAGATTATGCTCTGGCGGTGAATGATAAATTTGATAGCTTATTGGGTTTTAATGCGCGAATTATTATTGCTTCGACGATTTCCTATCTTTGTGCCGAGCCCCTGAATTCATATATCATGGCTAAGTTAAAATTAAAGACGCAGGGTAAATTAATGTGGTTGCGTTTTGTGCTTTCAACTACCGTAGCTTCACTATTTGATAGTTTCTTATTTGGAACTTTGGCATTTTACGGTACGATGCCAAATCATGATTTAATCATCTTTAATTTAACAATGTGGGGGATTAAAGTCTTTATCGAAATTTGTGGTCTACCGTTATCGCTGGGGCTTGCTAGACGATTAAAGCGTGCGGAAGGGTTGGATATGTATGATGTTGGTACTAAATTCTCATTGTTCAGTTTAGATGCACAGTATGTTCAAGCCAATAATAAATTTAATTAGTTGTTTTTTGTTATCGTATTTAGTTGATATGATACTTAAAATAATTTTGTAGATAGATGCGCCACGATTGTAATGGCGTATTTATTTTATTATTTAGTGTTGTGCGCGCATTAAACACCAAGTTTCTACTTGAACTGCACCGAGTTGCTTACATAGTTTGGCAATTTCATTGACGGTACTGCCACTGGTGACGACGTCATCGACAATTACAATTTTTTTACCGCTAAGATCAGCGTTGATTGTAAATGCATTGTTTAAATTACTTAGGCGTTGCTGACGATTTAAACTGGCTTGTTGTAAAGTTTCTTTGTTACGTTGAATTTGTAATAATTTAACACTTGGATGGAGTTGTTTAAATTCACGTAATAGCTCATGTACTTGGTTAAACCCACGTAGTTTATGCTTCCTCGGATGTAACGGTACTGGTATAATCACGTCAGGTAAATATTTAATTTGGCGTGTAATTTGACTCCAAAATAATTGGCTTAATAGAGTAGTGTAATCAATTTTGCCATTGTATTTTAGTTGATGAAGAATTTTATCTAATGGAAAGCCATACTCAAAGGCACTAATAATGCGTTCAAAGTTAAAATTATTCTCTTTGCAATTAGCACAACTGATTTCTTTAGGTGGTAATTTAATTAGGCAGCGTTGGCAACGTAGGCTGGAATCTTTCTGAGTTAGGCTTTGATAACAATCTTGGCAAATTTGCTCCTCATTGGTGCAGCCGCATAAGACACAATTTTGCTCGAGTAAAATTAATTTTTCGAGCCAATTATTACAAAAGTGAAATAAATTAATCATGGATAATATCATTCTAAATACAGCGTTGATTCGCCATTTATCTAATCGTAATGCCGCTAGTTTGGGGCAGTTGGATTGGATTTTCCAAGATTTAGCTGGGCGAGTTATGTCAAGATTAGATTATATCAAGTTAGATCCAGCTAGGATCGTTGATTGTGGCAGTGGACGTGGAATAGACCGAGATTTATTGGCAAAGAAATTTCCTGAAGCACAGTTAATTGAATTGGATTTGGCTTTAGAAACACTTAAATTACGCCAAGAACCTATTCAAGGAATATTAAGTAAATTATTTAAGAAATCTACAGCACCAACTCTGCTGTGTGCTGATGCCAATCATTTACCATTAGCCAATGCGAGTATTGATTTTGCATATGCTAATTTGTTATTGCCATATATTAGTGACATTCCTGCTTTTATACGTGAGTTACGCCGTGTGCTAAATATTGGTGGCGCTTTTTGTGTTTCAGGACTTGGTGTGGATTCATTCAAAGAGTTACGTGCGTTAGGGTTGAGCAGTTATCGTTTTCCAGATATGCACGATATTGGCGACATGTGCATTGATGTAGGGTTTAGTAATCCAGTTGTGGATACTGAGTACATTACTTTAGATTATGAAGATTTGGCAATGTTGCTTGACGAAGTTAAATTAATTGCCCATGGTGCAGCCAATGCTGTTAGTTTACGCCAGAAACTTACTAAATCACAAGCTATCGAATTACGCAAGCTGTATAAATTACCACATAAGCTAACTTTAGAGATTTTTGTTGCGCATGGTTGGAAAGATCAGTCACGGATTGATTTGCCTGCTGGACATAGTATAATTAATTTTAAGAAATAATTTCTGCTGGCGGTTAATAATTGTTGGATTATTTACGAAATAATTAATTGGTTTTGTGTTCGGTGCTTAAGATAAATTAACCTTTGCCATAGTTATGACATTATGTGGTGTTGAATAATTTAACCTTTTTGTATGAGTATAAGATGGAAGTAATTAAGCAAAATTGGATTGGAATTGTAGGTCTGGTTGGACTCTGCATTGGGATGCCACTATCGCATGGTGTTTTACAAAATTCAGTTAATTTGATCAGTTTTATTGCACTAGTCGTTTATGCGTGGCTAGGCAAAAATGAATTCTTTATTTATCAGCAAAGTGCAGTTTTGATCGGTGCTTTACTAAAGATTTTGCACGTTAATGATTTTATTATTGGTACTATTCTAGTAGTTATATTGTTAATTGCTATTATTAAGGTTTTGCAAAATCCAGCCTTTAGAGTCTGGTATACCATAGTAGGTTTTATTGGTTTTGCAGGCTTTGTCTATGGGTATTCAATGTTTAATAATGTCGCTTATGCGGTGGCTGGGATTGCATCAACGATTTATAGCTTTGTAAGTTATTCTAAAGGCGTAAAGAGTGCATTTTTGTTTGGGGTACTAAATGTAATTTATGGTTCGATTGCGCTTTATTTAGTTTTTAATTCTTAGATTGATTTTATCATAGCGGTTATAAATTACATTAAGCTGAATTTACTGTTTATAAAATAATCAATTTTGTTAATAATAGTCATAAAAATTTGGTGAGGATTTTATTCTCTGGTTCTTGCAGGTCAATCAATAAAGTATTTGACCTATTTGAAAATTATGAGCATATTATTTCACGTTCGTAGATCATATTCATTTGCTGATGCAAAAATATTGCCAACTCATGTCGTGAGGTAAAAGTATTGCTTTCTACAATTGGTAATACAAACGCTTTTGCGCGGAGGTTTTTGCCACCCAATGTATTCAAGACTGTTTGGAGTAAATTTCTTCCATAATAAAGAGTTTCTTCAGCAAAGCTTCCATCTTCTCGATAATAGATTAACACTACTGGAATTATTTTACTTTTGGCCTGAATTGCTGCTTCTAATAATGGTGATTTAAAACTTAGTAACTCTTTGCCATTGTTAACTTTTCCTTCTGGAAATAAGCCGACACATTTGCCGTTGATTAGTTCATGACTAATTAACTGATTGGCTTTTAAAATATCGCGTTTGTTTTCTCGATTTATAAAAACTGTGCTTCCAGCAGTAGCAATTTGTTTAACGACTGGCCATTTTGAAATTTCGGCTTTGGCAACAAAGCTAATTACATGAATTGAAACTAGAATTATAATATCTAACCATGACATGTGATTAGCTATTAGCATATGATTTTTTGCCAAATAATCAGTGTTTTTTTGTCCAATTACTTCTAATTTTACACCACTGGTACGAATTAATAAATTGGCCCAGATACGAATCATTTTGTGCCAGATCTTGGTTGGCACGAGATAAAAGATAGTTAGAGATAAAAATGCAGAGACAATCGCAATCATTAAAATAATTGGTAAGCGGTAAAATATGCGGAGGAGTTTTAACATAAATACAACATTTTATAAAATTAATCTGGCGTTATTGTACTAAAAATATTCTGCTGGAGTGATATTTTGATAAAATATAGGCTTGTTAATTTTAAGTTTATCAAGCATGAATATCTCTGGTGATGTAATAAAAGTTCTTTTTGTCTGTATGGGAAATATTTGTCGTTCTCCGTTGGCAGAGGGTATTTTTCAATCCATAGTCGAAAAACATAAATTAGGTAATAAATTCTTTATTGATTCTGCGGGCACTACCAATTACCATGTAGGAGAATATCCAGATCAACGAGCCGTGAAAGTAGCTGAGCAAAATGGTATTAACTTAACTCACCGCGCTCGCCAATTTGTTAGCAATGATTTCGATGATTTTGACTATATTTTAGTCATGGACCACTTAAATCATGATGCGATTTTAAATTTAGGCTCAACGCAATCTCATCCAGAAAAAGTTTTCTTATTCCGTAGCTTTGATGTTGATTCTGCTGGCGAATACAACGTTCCAGATCCTTATTATGGTGGTGAAGAGGATTTCTTTGAAGTTGCAGATATTGCTAATCGCGCAAGTTTAGGCTTTATTCAATTTTTAGAGCAGGAGCAAATTCTGAAGTAATATTTTACTAATTGATTAGGTTTTTATTTTTTATAGTTTGAATTTGGTCTTAATAGGTTCAAAGGATTTTTGAATCTTGTTTTGGTTATCGACTGCGATTCTTGTTGCTGTAAGTATTCAGGTATATCAAAAGATAGAGCCATGAACTTTCTGTAGTCTCCGACTGTTATGGGTTCATTTTTTGATAATTTACGAAGGCGATTAATAACGGAAACTGCATGAAGTAAAATCTTATTTGAATTACTTGTGCTGGATTCTGACTTTGAGAGCTCTTGTAATGTTATTAGTTCATTAATCAAACGCAGATCTCCTTTAATTAAAAACTCTGCGTATAGCTTTTCAGTTTTATCACGCATGTTCTGTTCAATATTAAATTCTTGTTTATGGTAGTGAGCTAAGGTTTGTATTTGATGAACAACAAAATTTATGTGGAATTCTTGTTTTTCATAACTTATTTGAGACTCTTTATCCTTTTTTGCATTAAATCGTGTGAGAAATACTCCTGATATAATTGAAATCATCGAGGATATTATTAAGATAAATATTGCATGATCTCGCAGTATTAATTTAATTGGCTCAAGCATCTAATTCTTTTCTTTAATTTTTTCGTATGCAAAGTTGCACAAGTTGCAATTGTTTTTATGTTTATATTTTAGCATTTTTGGTACCTTGGTATTAAATAAATATTTCCTAAGAGATATTTGATGACAATTTTGTTAAATTTATTATCACATCATGTTTAAAACATTTGTGTATTAAGTCGTCAAATAATTAATATTGAAGCTTTTTATCTTCTTTTATAGTTTAAGATAGGCGGTCTGCAAAATTGTAGATTTATACATATGTAAATAATATGCAATAATCACGTAATATTTGGTTATTTGTTGCTTTATTGTTGAGTCTTGGTCTTTGTTGAGCTTGTGTAATATTGTGAATGTTATTTATAAATTTTTTGTAGAAATTTAATGAGCAATAAAGTAAAAATAGGACAGAATGAAACATTTAGTTGCAATAATAGCTTTTTAGAATATATTGTCAAAATATTCTTTTCCAATTATCGAGATAAAAAAATATATTTGAGCATATTTAACCTTGATACAGATTGTATTTTTACGACAGATAGAACTAAGACAGAGTTTGGTTTTTTAAAGCATGTTAATGATCCTAGTTATAAAAATTTATCAGATTTAGAATTATTAAAAATAGATTATTATAATAGCATAACAAAAGATATATTGGCTACTTGTATTCATGAACAGTCAATTATTTCGTGCATTATTTTTGATAAGCTGATAGAGCATCACGGCTCATTACACATAATTTATACACCAATATTTGCACCGGACGGAACAGTTTGTGGCGTATTAAGTCAAGGTTATGATTACACTCGACTATTTTGGGGTTGTGACAAATTTAATGATAACAATTCTGAGTTTAATTTATCACGTTTAAATTCTTTAACGAAAAGACAGCAGGATATCTTGTATTTATTAGCAATTGGTTACAGTCAAGAAAAAGTTTCAGCTGCACTTGGTATAAAAAGAGGGACTGTGACTAACGTTTGCTATAATATATCTACTCGTTTTGGCTTTGATTCATATTCTGTTGAAAAACTTATTGAGCAAATTGGAAGATATAATATAATGAAAACGTTAAATGTTCCTAATGTTGATATTAGATCAATGACGATATATTTTGTGCATGCAAAATCCCTGGATTTTAGCAACGAGGTTGTTAAAATAATTGATAGTCCTTTTTAGTAATATATTGTTAGAAATTAAAAATAAAAGTATGCGTAAAATTATTTTTTTGGTAGCTGTTATTGGTCTAGGTGGATGCTCTTATTTTTCACCTAGTTATCAAAAGCCAAACGTCCAGATTCCAAATAAGTGGTCTGTAGAATCTTCTTTTAGTCAAGAATCCATAGAAAGTTTGCCGTACCTAGCTTGGTGGCAAAAGTTTAATGATCCAGACTTAAATCGTTATATTGAGAGCGGGCTACAGTATAATATGAAGATTCAAGTTGCAAAAGCTAATTTGGAAGCTGCACAAGGTCAATTACTAAGCGCTAAATTAAGTTGGATTCCAATGTTGAACTTATTTGGTGGAGTAATTAACGGTACCTCTCAAAATAGTGTTGCTCCAGTTGGTAATTTGGGTACTATTGCTAGTAGTGGATCATTCTTCGCCATATTGCCATCATATACGTTGAATGTATTTACTAGTTATACGTTACAAAAACAAGCTGGTTATAATCTTGAAGCCGCTCAAAATGCTGAATTAAGTGTGCGTTTGGCAGTTATTGGGCAAGTGGTATCTGCATACTTTGCAAATTTGGCACAGCAACAGTTACTAGCACAATTTACACAATTAGATAATGATTTGGGCGAGCTAGTTACAATTGCCAGTGAACTTGATAAGCGTGGCTTGGCTAATGGTTTAAGCGTTGATGAGTTGCGAAGTAAGCAGTTTTTAGTGAAAAGTCAGTTATCGGTAGTTAAAAAGAATTTGACTGTCACTCAAAATGCTCTGCGATTATTAATTAATCAAACCCCTGGTCAAGTTCAACCCTCAAATCAATTTTCTCAAATTAACCAATATCAAATCATTCCTGGTAATTTGCCAGTTTCGGTATTGGCTGCGCGACCAGACATTCTTAAGGCTGAAGCTGAACTTAAAGCAGCAAATGAGGGTATTAGTGTTGCTTCAAGTGCTTTACTACCCGGTGTTAATTTTAATTATTTTTATGCGCAAGGTTCTGGTAGTCAAAATTTGAATAGTTCATTGTTAAACGCTGGTGCAGATAATACTAATCAGCAAAGTTATTATGCAGCATATGCTAATTGGACAATTGCTCCAAGTGTTTTTGGAAATATTGACACGAATAGTGCTCTATTCAAAGCATCTTTAGCACAGTATAAATTTGCTGTTACTAGTGCTTTACATGAGGTAGACAATGTTTTGGCTGAATATAATGGATTAAATCAGAAAATGAGCAATGATAAAGCTGCGTATGTTAATTTGGAAAGTAGCATTCAAGTTAAGCAGGCTATGCTCAAGCGTGGTTTAAGTACCTATATGTTGGTTAAAACTGCGATGCTGGAGCAAGATTTATTAGCTATTGACTTAACTCAAACTAAACTTCAGCAGCTAATTGCATTAGTTAATGTGTACCAAAGTTTAGGTGGTGGTTACCAATATAACGAATCAACTGTTGTTGAAAGTAAATAGTTTAGGATTTTATGAATGAAAAAAACTCTCAAGAAATTTAATTTTGCCACACTAATTTTTACGGTAGGTGGTGTAATTGCATTGGGTTATTTAACAACTTATTGGTTTCCAATCACTGATAATGCTTTTGTAGTTGAGAATACAACAGCTTTGTCTTCAGAGGTAAGTGGTCACATTGAGGAAATTTATGTGAAGAATGGGCAGAATGTCAAAGCTGGGGATCCAATTTTACGGATTAAGCCTGAAAAATATCAATTAGAGTATAGTGGTGTTAAAGCGCAATACGACCAAGCACTGATTGGCTTAGAGGTGATTAATGAACGTATCAATGTGACTAAATTAGATTTAAAAGCTGCGCAAGAACAACTTGAGCGAATGAAGTACGAATACACACAAAAGAGTGATCCTGCAGTAAGTAAAGGTATTCCGCAAATTGAATTGAAAACGTTAGAATATAATATTAAATCTCAATCTGATGTTGTAGCTTCGCTGGCTCAGCAAATTATCTTACAGCAAACTGAATTAAAGCAAGCTCAAGTTGGTATTGCCACTCTTAAAGCTGCACGTGGTAAAGCTGCTCTGGATTTAGGTGATACGGTGGTGCGTGCGCCAGCTGATGGCTATATTCAAAATTTATATCTTGGCGTTGGTAGTTCTGCTTTGGCGCATCAGGGTTTATTTAAGCTGGTTGATAGTGGTAATACTTACATTCAGGCTAATTTCAATGAAACTGATTTGGCAAATGTTCATGCCGGTGATGAAGTTTTGATTTTTCCGCGTACTTATCTAGGACATAAAATTTTTCATGGTGTTGTGATGTCAGATAACTGGTCAGTAGAGCGTCAGCACATTATTCCTTTAGTGGAAGAACAAGTTGTTATTAGTCAAAACCATTGGTTAAATTTACCGCAGAGGCTGCCAGTTCAAATTAAAATTACGGATAATGATAAAAGTTATCAGCTTCGTCCAGGAATGAGTGCTTATGTGTATATTCGTACCAAATAATGTTAACCATATTAAAACTTTGTGGTGCTAACTGATGTTCTTGTATACGCTTAGTAGTTGGGTAGATCGTTACGATCCGTTTTGGTACGGTCGCCTGATCGGACTAAAAGCTGCATATTTGGCCATTGGTTTATTTATTGCAAATTTGATTCTTCAGCCACCGACGCCAACGCTAGTTATGCTTTTTAGTGCGGTAGGTATCTTAATCGCAGAATTACCTTCCGTTAATGATTTGAATAAAAAAGACAATCTGTATTTGGGATATGTTATTTTAATTTGTGTGACGGTGGCAATTTTTTCTGCGACGGTATATCTCAAGGGATGGTTTATTTTAGTTGTTTCTGGTTGGAGTTATATTTTATACTTCGCTTTACGCAAAAAACCAGAGCTGTATGCTTTGGTTAGTGCGGTTTTGATGTTATCATTAATTTCCCTTGAGGGGGTTAATAGCGGTGACTTTTTTAAGATTCTAAATACATTGTTTTTTGTGCTGGAGTTTTCTTTAATTGTTTTCTGGTTACATAAATTATTTCCATCTTTATATTCGCGAATTTGGTTAAGTAGTATTTTGCGCAGCCTTGAGACTTTGCAAAAAATGATTTTGGATTTATCTTTGACGCGAAGTACACAAATTTTTAGCCAATTGCGTGTTGCAGAGTCCAGTTTAAACTTATTAGTTAAACAAAATTATGTCCACGAAGCCCGCCAGATTACTGACTTGTTATCGCATTATCACTATTACTTGAATGATCTGATTGAAAATAAGCTTATAGCAACCTATGACTTAGATTTAATTGCCGTTGATTTGGCTCGCTTTGAATTAGCTGTGCGTAAGCAAGCTGGATTCTACGATCGCTACGAATTTTGTGCTGCATTGGATCTCGAGCACCATAATCAAATTTATCCTCAACTACAAGAGACTTGGAATAAGCTATGCGTACTCGTGAACAGTTAATTCACCTGCGAATTATTCACGTAGTAATTATGCTAGCAACAGCTTTATTTATTTATCAATTTAGCCTCTGGGATGATGCATTATGGATTCCTATAACCGTTTTAGCAATTATTGGTCCATTTAGTCCTGGCTTATCAATTAGTAAAGCTAAGCAACGGGTTCTTGGATCAATTGCTGGGCTGTTACTGAGTCTGATTTTTTGGCTCATTATTCACTATAATTACAACTTATTGGTGCCGCTAGCAGTCGTGTTAATTTATTGTGTTGCTTATAGTTTATTACAGGAATATACTTTCTTTATTATGCTGGTCACAATTATGTTATGCATTAATTTTGATTACATGAATTTATTTTTTAATAATGAAATTTTCTATTTAATTAGTCGGGCAATGTGTGTTTTAGTTGGTGTGATAATTTGTCAGTTTTATGAATATTTGGTATTTAAACACAGCTATGTTAATGCAATTGGTTTGGTTAAAAAAGAGCATTTAGATGATGTAATTGTTAATGCTTGGCAACAGATTAGAGTTCTTTCTTCATCTGCTCCACAAGTGTCGGTTAATGATTTGAATAAGTGTATTGCTCCGTTAATTAGTAGTTTAAATGATCTTAAGCAGCTTAAAGAAAGCTGTTTGCATAGTTATAGTGAACAGGGTGAAACATTGATTTTGATTGCTAATTATCAAGAAAAGCTGTTGTCGATTTATAAATGGATTAGCTTGCAGGCATTTGGTTTAATTACTAGCAATCGTCAACAAGCTTTGGATGAAGATGAAGAGTTTGAAGAAGAAAGCTTAGAGCAAAAGTTCAGTGACTAAAATTTGCTGAATCTTTTCAATTAGTGCTTTACGTGCGAAGTTACGGCGATAAACCAAACTAATGGTTCTACTTTGAGCTTTCCCACCAAATGGTTTCATACATAAATTATTTGGTAAGTTATGTTGTGCTAGTCTAGGTAAAATACTGACACCAATATTCATTGCAACCATGTATTTGATAGTTTCGAGAGAGCTGGTGGTAATTAAATTCGCAATTTTATTTTTTTGCGGGTCACAGTTTGGACAAATTTGGATTACTTGATCACGAAAGCAATTGCCATTTCCTAATAGCAAAAAAGTTTCTTCGGTAAGTTGCTTTTGCATGATTTTATTTGATTTGGCAAATGCATGTTGTGTCGAGCAAATTAAGTTTAACTCATCAGTTCCTAATTCCACTTGTACCAAATCATTATGCTCGACCTCAGTTGCAAGTAGCAAAATATCTAGTTCACCGACCAACAGTTTTTCAAGTAAAACGTGCGTATAATTTTCTTCAACTACTAATTTGAGTTGTGGTGTCTCTGAGATAATCTGGCTAACCAATTTTGGAAACAAATATGGGCCAATTGTCAGAATTGCACCGATCCGTAGCGGTTGAGCATAAATGTCTTGCTGGGATTTAGCAATTTGAATTAACTGTTCTGCTTCGCTCAGGATTTTTTGAGCTTGCTCGATTATTTGTTCGCCGCTTGGACTTACCAAGATTTGATGATTATCGCGTTCAAAAATTGTAATCCCAAGGTTCTCTTCAAGCTTCTTAATTGCAATCGATAACGTTGGCTGTGATACAAAGCATTTTTGCGCCGCCCGAGCAAAGTGTTTCTCTTCGGCTAGGGCAAGCAAATAACGTAGATCAGTGAGGCTATAATTTAACATTAGGCAGCTAAATCTGTACGACTTAACAAGTAGTTGATTACAACTTGTTGTGAACGTTCTGAAAACTCAACCAATTGTTCAGCACTAGATTTAATTTGGTCACCTTCAAAGCGATTTACCAAAGTTACTGCAATCATGGTAGCTGGGATTTTAGCTAGATTACAAAACGCTCCAAGTGCTCCTGATTCCATTTCAAAGTTGCGAATATCCAATGCATGGACTTTTTCAAAGAATTTAGCACGATAATCTTGATCGCGGCGAGCACGCATTGCTCCATCATAACGACACTGCCCCAAATAAAAATCATCTGCTGCAATGCTATTGCCACTAACGATAGGAAAGTGTAAATTATTTGGCTGTGCGGCTAAAATACGTTCAACTAATGCTAAATCTGAATGAGTTGGCGTATTAACACGTTGATCTAATTCATAAGTAGTGTAGTATGGTTCTAGATTTGGCATATAGGCATTTTTAGTAATTACCACGGTACCAGGTTCAATCCCAATCCCACCAGAAGTTCCAACCCGAATATATTCAAGTTGCGTATTTCCTGCAAAATGTAATAGTTTAGTGATTGCATGTAGTAGGGCATCAATAGTTACGTTACCCATACCATGTGACACAGCAAGGACACTACCAACGCGATATACGGCAAAATTACTTGTATTAACTAAATTAATTGGTTCAAAAAATCGCGTATCAACATCAGCAACATGTTTAGCTAGTTTTTTGGCTAATAATGCTGAGCGTTTGCTACTACCTTGCATAACTACATAGCGAATATTTTTAAATTTATCCAAGTTTTCTGGAGTTAGCTCTAAGTTAAACAAATATAGAAATTTTTCAGGTGTTTGATTTAATAATGGATTTATCTGCATGATTAATCTCGCTTTGTATTATTTAGAATATAATTAACTATAATTTGACCCGCTGCAACTAATACTGGAGATAATTTATCATTATCAACACGTAAAGATGGCTCGTTATCATGGCCTTTTAAGCGATCTGAAACTGCCGCCAGCACTATACAGCCGGGAATCTCCATTTCACTACAAAAAGCAGCGAAACAACTTGATTCCATATCGATTCCGCGAGCACCAGCTTCATAAGCCTTAGCTAGATAATCATGTGCTTGTTGTTTGGTATAATTAACTGCAAGTGCACCATTAATGCGTGCTTGTCCATTGTAGAAGCTTGAGCTAGCTAAAATTTTACCTTGAGTAATATTTGCATCCGGATTGGCAGCAATTAAATCTTTACTTAATTGATCATCTAAAATAGTTGGATAATCATAATATTCACCAAATTCTATATTGGACCATTCTGGGTTAAACTGTTGATTAATTGCATGGCTAGAAACAACTACACTATTTTCGGGTATATTTAATCCGCCTCCTGGGCTAAAGCGTATAAATTTATAGTTATCCACACCAGCATGCCAAAGTAGCTTAACTATTTCATTCAGGCAAATTAGCATTGATGGGAAACCAACTCCGTGAGAAATTATGATAGTGTTACCAATCTTGTATATGTGGTAACGCTCGTCTTTAGCAATCGTTTTACAGCTGATATTAACGTTTTTTAAACCATAATATGCTTTAGTGAATTGATTGGCAAAGAAATCTGCATTAGAGAATGATCTTGTTAGCACTACATATCTAACGTCACCAAATTCACCCTTTAAATCCATACTTGAGTCTAAACCTAAATGATAAAGGTAATCTACATCTAAATTTTGAAAATTGGGGTTTAATTTTGATTTATCCATGAATTTTTCCTTTAGATTTTGCATAAATAAAAGCTCCCGTGATCAGGGTAAAAACCAGCATGAGTGCGAACCCACCAAAAACTTTAAATTGTACCCAAGCATATTCGCTAAAGTTAAACGCAATAAATAGGTTGAGTGCACCCATCACAATAAAAAAAGCAACCCAGAGCAAATTTATTTGATTCCAAGTTGCGTCGTCTAATTGAATTTGGTCCTTTAGTAATAACTGGATACCGTTTTTATTCAATTTTGCTGATACAAATAATGATACTGCAAAAATCCAGTAAAGCATAGTGGGTTTTAGCATGACAAAAGTTTTATTATGCAAAATTAGGGTTAGTCCACCGAAGACTGTAATTAAGATTGTGCTAATCCAGGTGTTTTTGCCAATTTTGCGATATAGTATTTGATAAAGTGCTAGTTGTAACCAGCTCGCAATTATACAGACTAAGGTTGCCATATAAATATTTTTGGTGAAATAATAAACAAGAAAAAATCCTACCAGTGGAAACATTTCAAAAAAAATATTATTTTTCATTCAAAGCCCTAAAAATTTGGAGTTAATGAAATTAGTTTATCTATGTGATTAATTGACTATTATACTAGATTTTAGCGATGGGAAAACTAAAATAATTTGTTAAATATTTGGCCTGAATTCCATGCTAAAATCTAGGCAAAATATTTTTGCAAGGCGGCAACGATGAAGAAATTAATTGTGGCTAATTGGAAGATGAATGGTGAGTTAAGTAAAGTGAATGCTGATCTAAGTTATTATGCCAAACTTCCTGAGACAAATAAGCCAAATGTGGTGTTAGCGTTACCATATTTGTATATTGTTTGGGCAAAGCAGCAATTGCTTGCAAATTCTCACATTAAAATTGGGGCGCAAGATTTAAGTCATTACGCTGACTGTGGCGCGTATACAGGTAAAATTAATGGTTTGATGCTGAAAGATGCTGGAGTTGATTATGTAATTATTGGTCACTCCGAACGACGCACCTTAATGGGTGAGTGTGACGGTATTTTGATTGATAAGGTGCGAAATGCTTTTGCGAGCGGATTGCAGCCAATTTTTTGTGTCGGTGAGCCATTAATTGCCCGTGATGATGGCAGTTATCTTCAATTTATTGAATTACAGCTGTCTGGGCTTGAAAAAATTGAAGGATTCAAGGATATTGTTATTGCGTATGAGCCTTGTTGGGCAATAGGAACTGGTAAAATTGCAAGCATTAATGAAATTAGTGAAGTAGTCGATTTCATTAATCGATACATGCAAAAACGCTTTGCCTATGTTAAAATAACGGTTTTGTACGGCGGTAGTGTTAATAGCCAGAATGTTGGTGAGATTTTAGCTCTGGCAAATATTGGTGGCGTACTAGTCGGTGGAGCTTCATTAAAGGTCACAGATTTTACCGCAATATGCGAAAAGATTTAGTGCTTAGTTTCTGATCTATTTATTTTATTTAGCTTGAAGGTTTTATGGAAATTTTAAAAACTCTATTGTGGGTGGTGCAGATCATTTCCGCAATTTCTATTGTGGTTTTGGTGCTTTTGCAGCAAGGTAAAGGCGCTGATGCTGGCGCGACTTTTGGCTCTGGTGGTTCGTCTTCTTTGTTCGGCGCAAGTGGATCGGCAAATTTTTTAAGTCGCTCTACTGCGATCTGTGCCGTAGTGTTCTTTTTAACTACGCTTGGATTAGTAATAACTTCCAGCCAGGGGCGTGTAGGTGATTTAGGTGTTATGGCAAATGTAAGTTCTTCGAATACAGTTAAGGTTGTAGCTAGTCAACCGGTTTCAGCAGCGAGTGCTCCAGCGAAGCAAGCTGGTAATCAGATTCCTGAATAAAAGATTTTTATTGCCGACGTGGTGAAATTGGTATACACGCTACCTTGAGGTGGTAGTGGTCGTGAGGCTGTGTGGGTTCGAGTCCCGTCGTCGGCACCAGGTTTATTAACTTTAAGGGATGTATTTATGATTGCAAGTTATTATTTTCCGATCTTGTTTTTCTTATTGATTGCTTTGGTTATGGGCAGTGCGATGATGATTGCAGGAAGGTTTTTGGGAAATCATAAGCCTGATCTACAAAAAAATTCACCGTATGAGTGTGGTTTTGAGGCTTTTGAAGATGCTCGGGTTAAGTTTGATGTTCGCTATTATTTAATAGCGATTATGTTTATTTTATTTGATTTAGAAATTGCGTTTCTATTGCCGTGGTCGTTGGTGTTTAAGCATTTGGGTATGTATGGATTTGCTATTATGGCAGTATTTTTGACAATTTTAATTATTGGCTTTGCCTATGTTTGGAAAAAAGGAGCCTTAGAGTGGGAATAGAGGGAGTATTAAAGCAGGGTTTTGTTACTACTACTGCCGATAAGCTTATTAATTGGGCGCGAACAGGTTCATTATGGCCGATGACTTTTGGTCTGGCTTGTTGTGCGGTAGAAATGATGCACGTTGGTGCTTCTCGCTATGATTTGGATCGCTTTGGTGCGGTTTTCAGACCTTCACCACGCCAGTCTGATGTGATGATTGTGGCTGGAACATTGTGTAATAAAATGGCACCTGCCTTACGCAAAGTTTATGATCAAATGCCAGATCCGCGTTGGGTTATTTCAATGGGTTCTTGTGCAAATGGTGGTGGGTATTATCATTATTCTTACTCGGTAGTCCGTGGTTGTGATCGAATTGTGCCCGTGGATATTTATGTACCTGGTTGTCCACCAACTGCTGAAGCATTGTTATATAGCATTATTCAATTACAAAATAAAATTAAACGTGAGTCAACTATAGCGAGGAAAAGTGCCTAATGAAAAAATTAGAAAAACTTGAGTCGTTATTAAATGAAGTTTTGAGCGGAGTTTTTTCCAATCTTTACAAGTTTAGTGATCAAGAAATAACTTTAGAAGTAAAACCTGGTAATTTAATTCAGTTGATGACCAAATTGGCACATAGCGAAGAGTTTTCTTTTGAACAATGTCAAGATGTTTGTGGTATTGATTACTTGACCTACAAAGAAATGCAAGATGAGAAACCAGCTGATGCAAAACGTTTTGCAGTGGTTTATCATTTATTGTCGTTAAAACATAATTGGCGTGTGCGTGTAAAATGCTTTGCCGAGAATAACGATTTCCCTGTGGTGCCATCGGTGCTGAATATCTGGAGTTCGGTAAATTGGTTTGAACGCGAAGCTTTTGACTTATATGGTATTATTTTTGATGGGCATACAGATTTACGTCGTATTTTGACTGATTATGGATTTATTGGTCATCCATTTAGAAAAGATTTCCCGCTGTCAGGTTATATGGAAATGCGTTATGACGAAGAGCAAAAGCGTGTGATCTACCAGCCAGTTACTATTGAACCGCGTGAGATTACTCCGCGCATTATTCGTGAGGAGCACTACGGTGGCAGAAATTAAGAACTATACCCTGAACTTCGGACCTCAACATCCGTCGGCTCATGGTGTACTCCGCTTGGTCTTAGAATTAGATGGTGAAGTTATTCAACGTGCAGATCCGCACATTGGTTTATTGCACCGTGGTACTGAAAAATTGGCTGAACATAAAACTTATTTGCAAGCATTACCATACATGGATCGCTTGGATTATGTTTCGATGATGTGTAACGAACACGCTTATTGTTTAGCCATTGAGCGTTTAATGAATCTTGACGTTCCTGAGCGTGCGCAATATATTCGAGTTATGTTTGCTGAAATTACGCGTATTTTAAATCATTTGATGTGGATCGGCGCGCATGCTCTAGATATTGGAGCCATGGCAGTGTTTTTATATGCTTTCCGTGAGCGTGAAGATTTGATGGATTGCTATGAGGCGGTATCAGGTGCACGGATGCATGCGGCGTATTTTCGTCCAGGTGGTGTTTATCGCGATTTGCCTGAAACAATGCCACAATACAAAGAATCTAAAGTAAAAACAAAGAAACAATTGGCTGCAGCAAATAAAGCTCGTCAAGGTAGTTTATTAGATTTTATTGCTGATTTCACCAAGCGCTTTGATACTTGTGTTGATGAGTATGAAACTTTGATTACTGATAATCGTATTTGGAAGCAACGTACCGTGGATATCGGGATTGTTACTCCAGAGCGCGCAATGAACTTGGGTTTTTCTGGTCCAATGTTACGTGGTTCTGGAATTGCTTGGGATTTGCGTAAAAAGCAGCCGTATGAAGTTTACGATAAAATGGATTTTGATATTCCTATCGGTAAAGGTGGCGATTGCTATGATCGTTATTTAGTGCGTGTTGCTGAAATGCGTGAATCAAATAAAATTATGAAACAATGTGTGGCTTGGTTGCAAGACAATCCAGGTCCAGTAATTGTTGATGATCATAAAGTTGCACCGCCAACACGTGACTCAATGAAACACGGTATGGAAGAATTAATTCATCACTTTAAACTATTTACTGAAGGTATGCGAGTACCTGAAGGAGAGGTTTATGCTGCAGTGGAACATCCAAAAGGTGAATTTGGTATTTATATGGTTTCAGATGGTGCAAATAAACCTTATCGTGTAAAAATTAAAGCACCAGGTTACGCCCATTTGGCGGCACTTGATGAAATGAGTCGTGGACATATGATTGCTGATGTGGTTGCAATTATTGGTACACAGGATATAGTATTTGGTGAGGTAGATAGATAATGTTGTCCCTTGAATCATTAAAACAAATTGACGTAGAGTTGGCTAAATATCCAACAAATCGTCGTCGCAGTGCGATTATGTCAGCTTTGCGAATTGCGCAATCTGAATTAGGTTGGTTGTCTACTGATACAATTAAATTTGTAGCCGATTACGTACAAATTCCCGCCACACAAGCGATGGAAGTTGCAACTTTCTATGGTATGTACAATTTAAAGCCAGTAGGTAAGTATAAATTAGCCGTTTGTACTAATTTACCATGTGCTTTGCGTGGTGGAGTTGCTACTGCTGAGTATTTATTAAGAAAATTAAACATTGCTAAACTTGGTGGTACTAGTGAAGATGGTAAATTTACCATTGTTGAAGCTGAGTGTTTGGGTGCTTGTGGCGATGCTCCAGTGTTATTGTTGAATAACCATAAAATGTGTAGCTTCATGAGCCCTGAAGCCATCGATAAAAAATTAGCGGAGTTAATCTAATGGCGATATTTGAAAGCGGCGTAATTTTCGCCGGTGTTGATACCACCAATCCAGATTGTTGGAAATTAGAAAGCTATTTAAAGCGTGGTGGATTTCAGGCTTTGAAGCGTATTCTGAGTGAAAAAATGACACCAGAAGAAGTTATTGCGGAAATGAAAACTTCAGGTTTACGTGGTCGTGGTGGTGCTGGATTTCCAACTGGTCTTAAATGGAGCTTTATGCCACGCACAATGCCTGGTCAAAAGTATATAGTTTGTAATAGTGATGAGGGTGAGCCTGGTACGTTCAAAGATCGTGATATTTTGCGTTTTAACCCACACTCATTGATTGAGGGCATGATTATTGCAGGTTATTCAATTGGTGCTTCAGTTGGTTATAATTATATTCATGGTGAAATCTATGAAATTTATGAGCGTTTTGAATTAGCTATTGAGGAAGCTCGTGCAGCTAATTTATTAGGTACAGATATTGCTGGTTTGGGCTTTAATTTTGAATTGCACGCACATCATGGTTATGGTGCGTATATTTGTGGTGATGAAACTGCATTGTTAAATTCAATTGAAGGTCGCAAAGGTCAACCACGTTTTAAACCGCCGTTTCCAGCTGGACATGGTTTATATGGTAAACCAACTACAATTAATAACACTGAATCTTTGGCATCAGTGCCATTTATTTTGCGTGATGGTGGTCAAGAGTTCTTAGAGCAAGGTATTCCAAACAATGGTGGTACTAAGCTATTCTCGATTTCAGGTCATGTTGAACGTCCAGGTAATTATGAAATTCCATTGGGAACACCATTTAGTAAATTGCTTGAAATGGCTGGTGGTATGCGTGGTGGTAAGAAAATGAAAGCGGTTATTCCTGGTGGATCATCGGCTCCAGTATTACCTGCTGACATAATGATGCAATGTACTATGGATTATGATTCAATTTCTAAAGCTGGGTCAATGCTTGGTTCTGGTGCGGTAATTGTGATGGATGAAGATGTTTGTATGGTTAAAGCGCTTGAGCGCTTGGCTTATTTCTATCATGAGGAAAGCTGTGGTCAATGTACACCTTGCCGTGAGGGAACTGGTTGGTTATATCAAATTATTCATCGGATTGAGACTGGTTTAGGTCGTCCTGATGATTTAGAGCTTTTGGAAAGCATTGGTAATCAAATGACTGGTCGCACGATTTGTGCATTAGCAGAAGCTGCAGTATTCCCTGTGCGTAGTTTTACTAAACATTTTAGAGCTGAATTTGAACACCATATTGAGCATAAAAAATGTATGGTTGAGCACAGCTGGTACTAATTATCTTAACAGGAATAAATAATGATTGAATTCGAATTAGATGGTAAAACCGTCCAAGCTGAACCAGGTTCAACGATACTTGAAGTAGCTTTGGGTGCAGGAAAATATATTCCGCATTTTTGTTACCATAAAAAATTATCGATTGCAGCTAATTGCAGAATGTGTTTAGTTGAAGTAGAGAAAGCGCGTGCGCCAGCTCCAGCTTGTGCAACTCCTGTCACTGAGGGTATGAAAGTTCATACTTGCTCAAAATTAGCAGTTGAAGCACAAAAAGGCGTTATGGAATTTTTATTGATTAATCATCCTTTGGATTGCCCAATTTGTGATCAAGGCGGTGAGTGTCAGTTACAAGATATTGCTGTAGGTTATGGTAAATCTGCGAGTCGCTTTGAAGAAGAAAAGCGGGCTGTAGTTGATAAAGATCTAGGCCCATTAGTAAAAACAACTATGACGCGCTGTATTCATTGCTCGCGTTGTGTACGTTTTAGTGATGAAATTGCTGGTTATCAAGAATTAGGCATGAGTTACCGTAATAATCACGTTGAAGTTATGCCATTTATCGGTAAAACCGTAGATAGTGAATTATCTGGAAATATTATTGATATTTGTCCAGTTGGTGCTTTAACTTCTAAGCCATTCCGTGACGTTGCTCGTTCATGGGAATTATCACGTCGTAAATCAATTGCACCTCATGATGCCTTGGGTAGTAATATTCAAGTACACATTGATAAATATCATAAAGTAGTTCGTGTTTTGCCACTTGATAATGATGCATTGAATGAATGCTGGTTATCTGATCGTGATCGTTTTAGTTATGAAGGTCTTTATCATGCTGACCGTGTAACTGATCCAATGATTAAACAAGATGGTAAATGGATTAAAGTAGATTGGGAAATTGCTTTAGATTACGCAGCTAAAAGTATTAATGGTGTGAAAATTGACCATGGAGCAGATGCAATTGGTGTGTTAGCTTCGGCAATTTCTACAACTGAAGAATTACATCTTTTACAAAAAATGATGCGTGCATTTGGTGTAAATAATTTAGATTATCGTTTAGATCAGCAAGATTTTAGCCTTGATGGTAAATATGATGGTGTGAGTTATTTAGGTTCATCAGTTCTTGAGTTAGTTGCCAATAAAGCTGTTTTAGTGGTTGGTAGTGTTTTACGTGAAGAGCACCCATTGTTAACTCAACGCTTGCGTCAAGCAAGTAAACGTGGAATGGAGCTACACTCAATTAATGTGATGGCACAAGATTTATTAGCACCAGTTGTAACTGAACTTACTTTAGATCCTCGTGAAATTGCTTATGCTTTGGCCCAAGTGTTGAAAGCAGCATTGGCAATTACAGCTAAATCTAGCGATGTAAATTTAGGTCAAGTTGTGGTTAGTTCACAAACTCAAGCAATTGCTGAGAGTTTAGTGAAACACAATGGTCAGATTCTTTTGGGTCGTGTGGCACGTAGTTTAGCTAATTACTCTGAATTAGTAACTTTGGCAAATGAAATAGCTCGTGTGAGTGGTGGTAAGAGTGGTATTTTACCAAGCATGGCAAATGAAGTTGGCGCACAATTGGTCGGTTTCACGCCATATCAGACTGCTTTTAATGGCCATTCTAGTAATGGTTTGAATGCTCGTCAAATGTTGGAAAGTCAACGTAAAGCTTATGTTTTGTTAAATACTGAATTAGAGCAAGATTTTTATAGTTCGCAATTAGCTATTGCAGCACTAAATAAAGCTGAAACGGTAGTAGTTATGTCGGCATATACTAATGATGATATGTTGGAATACGCAGATGTGATTTTACCGATTACACCATTTAGTGAAACAGCTGGGTCTTACGTAAATCTTGAAGGAACTTGGCAGAAATTTAATGGCGTTACTCGTCCAATGGGTGAATCAAAACCAGCTTGGAAAATTTTACGTGTAATTGCAAATAAATTGGGGCTAGATGGTTTTGATTATACGAGTATTGAAGATGTTCGTGCTGAATTAACTAATCTTAATGATAGCAGTATTTACCTAAATAACCAAACTAGATCAGATAGTTTAACGGTAGTTCCAGCTCAATTAAATGGTTTGGTGCGCTTTGCTATTAATGGAATTTACAATTCAGATAGTATTGTTCGTCGTAGTAATTCATTGCAGCAAACTCCATGGGCTAAATTGCCGACATTATCATTAAATTCTAATTTAGCAAAAACTTTAGGATTAGCAGATAAGGCAGAAGTTACGGTTAAACAGACGCATGCGCAACGTAAATTTACTTTGAATGTGTGTAATGATTTAGCTGATGGTGTTGTGTTGCTAGCTAAAAATTCAACTACAGTTGGATTTGCTGGTAGCTTTGATGCTATTGAAGTTAACGCTTAAATAGAAAGAGTCAAAATGATAGATTTATTACAGCATTATTTAGGCCATGACTTGGGATATGTAGTGTGGTATGTAATTAAAGCAGTTATAGTTATTGTGCCATTAACTTTAGTGGTGGCATATGTAACTTTGGCTGAACGCCGTATTTTAGGCTTTATGCATGCACGTATTGGTGCAAATCGGGTGGGTCCAAAAGGTTTATGTCAACCTTTTGCAGATTTACTGAAGTTTGTATTTAAAGAAATTATTATTCCTGCTAAAGCTTCAAAAGCAGTGTTTTTCTTAGCACCAGCAGTAATTTTAATTTGTGCATTGGCAACGTGGGCTGTAGTTCCATTTAATCCAGATTGGTATTTTACTGATGTAAATGCTGGGGTTTTATATGTAACAGCAATTGGTTCGTTAGGGATTTATGGAATTATTTTGGCTGGTTGGGCTGGTAATTCTAAGTATTCTTTCCTTGGTGGGATTCGTGCTACTGCACAAATGATCTCTTATGAATTAGCTATGGGCTTTGCTTTACTTGGCGTGGTGATGGTATCAGGAAGTTTAAATTTTATTGATATCGTTAATTCACAAGCAGGAGGGCGCTTAGCTGGTTCGGCTTTATCATGGAATTGGATTCCTTTATTCCCAATGTTCTTAATTTATCTTATTTCTGGAGTTGCCGAAACTAATCGCGCACCTTTTGACGTATGTGAGGGTGAATCTGAGATTGTTGCTGGATTCCACGTTGAGTATTCTGGTACACCATTTGCTTTATTTATGTTAGCTGAATATGCAAGTATGATTTTAGTTTCGGCTTTGACGACAATTATGTTTCTTGGTGGTTGGTTATCTCCATTCCCACATACATGGGGAATTCTTGGACATGAATCAATGGCTTGGTTAGTAATTAAGGTTTTGATTTTGCTTTTTGGTTTTATTTGGTATCGTGCGACATTCCCACGCTATCGCTATGATCAAATTATGCGTTTAGGTTGGAAAGTATTCTTACCGATTACTTTGGTCTGGATTTTTGTGCTTGGTGCGTGGATGGTATCTCCGCTTAGCATTTGGCAATAAGGGTAAGTACTATGAAAAAGTTTATAAAAACGTTTTTTTTAACTGAGTTGTTAAAAGGTATGGCTTTAACTTGGAAGGTGATGTTACGTCCTAAGCCAACAATTTTTTATCCAGAAGAAAAGACACCGTTGTCGCCACGTTTCCGTGCTCTGCATGCTTTACGCCGTTATCCAAATGGTGAAGAGCGCTGTATTGGTTGTAAATTATGTGAAGCAGTTTGTCCTGCTTTAGCAATTACTATTGATATTCATGAGCGTGATGATGGTACACGTCGTACAACACGTTATGATATTGACTTGACTAAATGTATTTTCTGTGGGTTTTGTGAAGAAGCTTGTCCAGTTGATGCAATTGTTGAGACTCCAATTCATGAGTATCATGGCGAAAAACGCGGTGATTTATTTTATACCAAAGAGATGCTTCTTGCGATAGGCGATAAATACGAAAGTATTATTGCTGGATCAAAAGAAGTTGATCATAAGTATCGCTAGGAAGAGGTGTCATAATGGATGTAACGAGTATTTTATTTTATGTATTCTCATTAATTTTGCTATTGAGTGGATTACGTGTAATCACTGCTAAAAACCCAGTGCATGCTGCATTGTTTTTAGTCTTAGCTTTTGTTAATGCCGCATGTTTATGGATGATGTTAGGCGCAGAGTTTCTGTCGTTAACGTTAATCTTGGTTTATGTCGGTGCGGTTATGGTTTTATTCCTTTTCGTCGTAATGATGATGGATGTGGACTTAGAAGCATTACGTAAAGGTTTCTGGAAGAATTTACCATTAGCATTAGTGCTTGGTGTGGTGGTGCTTCTTGAAATGTTGATCGTGATGTTAAAAAATCCAGTGGTAACCGAAATTGCTAATGCAGATCCAGTTAGTCAAATCAGTAATTCAAATAAATTAGGTTGGGTGTTGTATACACAATATTCATACCCAGTTGAATTGGCTTCAATGTTGTTGTTATTAGGTTTAGTTGTAGCAGTGGCTTTAACTTTACGTAAATCAGAAAAAGATGCCAAATACCAAAATATTGCGAAACAGGTTGCAACTGATAGTCGCACCCGTTTTACAATGGTAAAAATGGATGCTGAAGTTGAATCTAAGGGAGAGCAGCAATGATAGGAATTACGCATTATTTAGTTTTATCTGCGATTTTATTTGCTTTATCGGTAATGGGGATTTTCCTTAATCGTAAAAATATTATCGTGGTATTAATGTCAATTGAGTTGATGCTACTTGCCGTTAATTTTAACTTTATTACGTTCTCCACTTTCTTACATAATGTAGCTGGACAGATTTTTGTCTTCTTTACATTGACAGTGGCCGCGGCTGAAGCTGCAATTGGTTTAGCGATCTTGATTATTTTATTCCGTAATTTAAAATCAATCAATGTCCAAGACATGGATCAACTTAAGGGTTAATTTTTTGGGATTAGCAACATGACAGGAATACCTTTATACTTAACGATTATCTTATCTCCGTTGATTTCATCAACGTTAGTTGGATTATTTGGCTTTGCCTTGGGCAAGAAGATTAGCCATACTCTAACTATTTTGGGGGTTTTAATCTCAACAATAGCGTCGTATGTTTTATTAAGCCAAGTTTTAAATAATGGCTTGCATTATGATGGTCCACTATATGAATGGCTAACAGTTGGCTCACAATCTTACTCGGTAGGAATTTTAGTTGATAGCTTAACTGCAACTATGCTAACCGTAGTAACTTCAGTTTCATTAATGGTGCACATTTATACCATTGGTTATATGGAACATGAAGAGGGTTATACACGTTTTTTTAGCTATATTTCATTGTTTACCTTTATGATGATTATGCTAGTAATGGCAAATAACTTTATCCAATTATTCTTTGGTTGGGAAGGTGTTGGTTTAGTATCATATTTATTAATTGGTTTCTATTTTAAACGTGAATCAGCGACTTTTGCTAATTTAAAAGCATTTTTAGTTAACCGGATTGGTGACTTAGGGTTTTTACTTGGAATTGGTTTGGTTTTAGCTTACTTTGGTACTTTAAACTATGCTGAAGTTTTTGCTAAATTAAACGAAATTAGTGGTGTAACATTCCTAAATACTGGCTGGAGCGCAATTACTGTAATTTGCTTACTGCTTTTTGTTGGTGCAATGGGTAAATCCGCACAGTTTCCACTTCATGTTTGGCTGCCTGACTCAATGGAAGGCCCAACTCCGATTTCAGCTTTGATTCATGCGGCAACAATGGTAACTGCGGGTATCTTTATGGTTGCACGTTTATCACCAATGTACAATTTATCAATTACAGCTTTGTCATTCATTGCGATTATTGGTGCGATTAATGCTTTATTCTTAGGGTTATTAGGTCTAATTCAAAATGATATTAAACGTGTAGTTGCTTATTCTACCTTGTCTCAGCTTGGCTATATGTTTATTGCTTTGGGTTGTGGTGCTTATTCAGTTGGTGTATTCCATTTGATGACACATGCTTTCTTTAAAGCTTTGTTATTCTTGGCTGCTGGTTCAGTAATTGTAGCAATGCATCACGAACAAGATATGCGTAAAATGGGTGGCTTATGGAAATATATGCCAATTACTTATGTTGTAACAATTATTGGTAATTTAGCGTTAGCTGGTGTTCCACCGTTTGCAGGGTTCTTCTCTAAAGATATGATTTTGGAAGCTGCGAGTAATGCGCATGAACACGGCATGTTTGGTAGTTCGTTTGTGGTTTTCTGTGCATACACTGCTGTAATTGTAACTGCTTGTTATAGCTTCCGTCAGTTGTTTATGACTTTCCATGGTAAAGAGCGTTTCCGTGATGCACACAATGATCATCATGATGATGAACATGCTCATGACGATCATGGCCATCATCACTCTGTTGAGCCAAAAGAGTCACCATGGGTTATTACATTGCCATTAATTTTGTTAGCAATTCCATCTGTAATTATTGGTTGGGTGGCATTTGATAAATTTGTTCCAGGGCAATTTTTCCATGATGCAATTTTTAATGCAAGTTTCTTTGCGGATAAATTAGCTGAAGATCCAATTACGCCAATTCATATGATGATTGCAAGTTTACATGAATTACCAGTGTATCTTGCATTATCTGGAATTATTTTAGCCTTTATTGCGCATAAATCTCCAGCATTTGTATCAGTGATCAAGTCAATCTTCAAACCAGTAATTTATGTTATGGAACGTAAATACTTTATGGATGATTTGTTTATCAATATATTTGCTCCTTTAGCGCGCGGACTTGGTAAAGTGTTATGGAAAGTTGGCGATATCTTCTTGATTGATGGTTTGATCGTTAATGGTTCGGCACGAGTGGTGGCGGTATTTGCCAAAATCTTTAGACGTGCTCAAACTGGTTATGTTAACAGTGCAGCTACCTATATGGTGTTGGGTGTGTTGATTTTGTTAACATTCTGTACTAGTTTAATTTTACACTAAGGATGTGATTATAATGATGAATTATTTATTAAGCTTAACCATTTGGACACCGATTGTTTTTGGTTTCATCACCTTAGTGTTTAGCAAAAATGATTGTTTGGCGCGTTATGTAGCTCTATTTGGCTCATTGGTTGCTTTAGTTTTTTCGTTAATTTTGTTTCAGCATTTTGATTCGCATCAAGTTACAATGCAGTTTGGTGAGATGATTCCATGGGTTGCAAGTTTAAATATTAATTACCACCTAGGTGTTGATGGTATTTCTATGCCATTTGTGGTATTAAATAACTTTATTACAGTTTTAGTTATTTTAGCTGGGTTTAAAGTAATTAAACAAAAAGTTGCTCTATACAATGCAATGTTTTTAATGATGACTGGTTTTATCAGTGGCTCATTCTGTGCTTTAGATGCAATTTTGTTTTATGTATTCTTCGAAGCGATGTTAATTCCAATGTATTTAATTATTGGGGTATGGGGAAGTACTAATCGTGTATATGCTGCGATTAAGTTTTTCTTATACACTTTAATTGGCTCATTGTTAATGTTAGTTGCATTGATTTATTTGTACACTCAAAGTCATGGCAGTTTTGAAATCTTAAGTTACTACCGTTTACCACTAACTTTAGGTGTACAAACTTTAATTTTCATCGCGTTCTTTTTATCGTTTGCGGTAAAAGTTCCAATGTGGCCGCTACATACGTGGTTACCAGATGCCCATCCTGAAGCGCCAACTGGTGGTTCAATGGTTTTAGCTGCAATTACCTTGAAAATTGGTGGTTATGGTTTCTTACGTTTTATTTTACCGATCGTGCCAGATGCCTCGCGTGAGTTAGCCGGGTTAATGGTTGTATTATCATTAATTGCAATTGTTTACATCGGTTTGGTAGCGTTAGTTCAAAAAGATATGAAAAAACTGGTGGCTTATTCATCAATTTCACACATGGGTTTTGTCACGTTAGGTTGCTTTTTGTTTGTAAACGGTACTTTGAACACTTGGGCGCTTGAAGGTGCAATTACACAAATGATTTCGCATGGTTTTGTATCAGCTGCAATGTTCTTCTGTATCGGTGTCATGTATGATCGTGTGCATTCGCGTAATATTGCTGATTACGGAGGTGTAGTTAATAAAATGCCAATTTTTGCTGCTTTCTTTATGTTATTTGCTATGGCTAATTCAGGATTACCAGGTACATCTGGCTTCGTTGGTGAATTCATGGTAATTATGGGTGCAGTACAATCCAATTTCATTGCCGCAATTTTAGCTGGATTAACTTTAATAATTGGTGCTGGTTATACATTGTGGATGTATAAACGGACTATTTTTGGTAATGTGGCTAATAGCCATGTAGATGAAATGGATGATGTTAATAAGCGCGAATTTTTAATTTTGGCTGTATTGGCAATTGCGGTAATTGTGATGGGTGTATGTCCAGATATTTTTGTGGCTAAAATGCATACCTCGGTTGGCCAACTAATTAACCAAGTTGCGCTAAGCAAAATTTAAGCAGGGGTGAAACGATGACTTATCCGAATTTAATTCCGGTATTGCCGGAAATATTTATGGCTATTATGATTTTAGTGTTATTGATGGTTGATGCTTTCACGCGCGAATCGCAAAAAGGTATTAATTTGACCTTAACACTAATTACTTTAATTGGGTGTTTTGCCTTACAACGCTATGTTGATCACGGTGTAACTCAATTAACATTTAATAATATGTTTATTTTAGATAATTTAGCTACTGGTACCAAGCTATTTACCTATTTGTTCTCTTTTATTGCAGTTTTGTATATTAAACGTTATGTTACGGATAAAAAATTCCAGACTGGTGAATTTTATGCTATTTTCCTTTTCTCGGTATTAGGGATGATGGTAATGATTTCAGCAGATAATATGCTAGTATTATATGTTGGTTTAGAATTATTCTCGCTTGCTTTGTATGGCTTAATTGCTTTGCATCGTGATAATGTTAAAGCAACTGAATCTGCAATGAAGTATTTTATTTTAGGTGCTTTAGCTTCTGGTATTTTATTGTATGGTATTTCGTTCATTTATGGTGCGACGGGTGGTTATTTGCAGCTAGAAGATATAATTCGCGCGATGCTGGTACATAATAATACGAACCAAGCGTTACTGTCATTTGGTTTGGTATTTATTGTTGCTGGTTTGGTGTTTAAACTTGGTTTGGTGCCATTCCATATGTGGGTGCCAGATGTATATGAAGGTTCACCGTTAGCGGTGGCAACGATTATTGGTAGTTTAACTAAAATTGCTGCGGTAGTATTTTTAATTCGCTTCTTAATCGGTGGCTTAGTTATTCTTAATCCAGCCTGGTCAGTAATGCTTTTAATTTTGGCGTGCTTATCATTATTCTTTGGGAACATTATTGCGATTGCTCAGACTAATATTAAACGTATGCTTGGTTATTCAACCATTTCGCATATGGGTTTTGTCGCTTTAGGCTTTGTAACCGTAAATGTTGAAGGAATTTCTGCAACGTTATTTTATGTGGTAACCTACTCGCTGACTGCTTTGGCTGGTTTTGGTGTATTGACCATGTTATCCAAAGGCAGTTTTGAATGCGAAAAACTTGAAGATCTTAAAGGTCTAAGTAAAACGCATCCAGTTTATGCTGTAGTTATCATGTTGGTGATGTTCTCTATGGCTGGTATTCCACCGTTGGTGGGTTTCTATGCTAAATTTAAGATCTTGGCCGCTTTGGTGTCAAGTGGACTTGTGCCAATTGCTGTTTTTGCGGTGATTATGTCATTAATTGGTGCTTTCTACTACATTCGCGTGGTTAAAGTTATGTATTTTGATGAGCCAGTCAGAACACTAGAAGTTGCGGATGCTTGTATTTTAACTCGTTCGGTTTTATTAGTTAATACCGCATTATTGCTTATAATTGGTATTTTACCAAGTTCAGTGATGATGTACTGCACTCAACTGATTAGTCGTTAATTCTTTAAATCAATTAATCAGCGACAAGCCGCTCCTTTGGGTGCGGCTTTTTTTATTTATAGTATAAATTTATAGTATAATTATGTGAAATTTTAATAAAGGTATATAATGCTTAGCAAATATAAAGCTATTACAGGAAGAAAAATTAAATTTGCATTAGTCGGTTGTGGGAGAATATCAGCAAATCATTTTAGTTCACTGGAACAATACGCAGATGAGTGTGAGTTAGTTGCTGTTTGTGATATCGTAACTAGTCGCGCGGATGAAGCTGCAGCTAAGTACAATGCAGCCACATTTTACTCGTTAGATGATTTATTGGCTGCGGGCGGATTTGATGTTGTTATTTTGACTACACCAAGTGGATTGCATCCAAGCCAAGCTATTGCTTGTGCTGAAGCTGGATTTCATGTGGTGACAGAAAAGCCAATGGCAACCAAAATGCAAGATGGTGTCGAAATGGTTAAAGCTTGTGATAAAGCTGGCGTTCGTTTATTTGTGGTTAAACAAAATCGCCGAAATGCAACTATACAGATGGTTAAAAAAGCTATTGATGAAGGTCGTTTTGGACGCATTTATTCGGTAGCATGTAATGTGTTCTGGACTCGCCCGCAAGCCTATTATGATAATGATGCTTGGCGCGGAACTTGGGAGTTTGATGGTGGTGCGTTTATGAATCAGGCTTCACATTATGTTGATTTAATGGAGTGGTTAATTGGTTCGGTTGAATCAGTGCAAAGTTATACTGCTACACTAGCACGCAATATCGAAACTGAGGATAGTGGTGTTTTAGCGATTAAGTATCGTAGTGGAGCATTAGGTACGATGAATGTATCAATGTTAACTTATCCAAAAAATTTGGAAGGTTCAATTACAATATTGGGTGAGACTGGAACTGTGAAGATTGGTGGTATGGCGGTTAATAAGATCGAACATTGGGAATTTGCAGACAAGAGACCAGAAGATGAAGGTGTTTTAGAGGCGAATTATGCAACCACTTCGGTCTATGGTTTTGGTCATCCACTGTATTATTCCAATGTGTTAGCAACTTTGAGAGGATTAGAAGAACCGCTAACAGATGGCCGTGAAGGTTTGCGATCTTTGGAGTTGCTGATTGCAATTTATATTTCAGCTAGAGATGGTAAAAAAGTTTCGTTGCCATTAGTTTACTAAATAGATTAAAAGGAAATTAAGATGAAAAGTCAGTATAAAGGAATTATTTTAGCTGGTGGTAGTGGTAGTAGATTGCATCCTGCAACATTAGCTATGTCAAAGCAGCTGCTTCCGGTTTATGATAAACCAATGATTTATTATCCATTGTCTATTTTGATGCTAGCGGAGATTCAAGAGGTTTTAATTATTTCTACGCCGCAAGATATCGGGCGTTTTGAACAGTTGCTGGGGGATGGAAGTAATTTTGGAATTAAATTAAGTTATGCAGTACAAGAAAGTCCAGATGGCTTAGCACAGGCTTTCTTAATTGGCGAAGAGTTTCTAGATGGTGCGCCTGCATGTCTGATTTTAGGCGATAATATGTATCATGGTAGTGGAATTACGGCACTTTTAAAATCTGCACAATCAGGGGTTGGTGCAACAGTTTTTGCTTACCAGGTTGCTGATCCCGAACGTTATGGTGTGGTTGAGTTTGATAATGAGCACAAAGCGATTAGTCTGGAGGAAAAACCAGTTGCACCTAAATCAGATTTTGCGGTTACAGGATTGTACTTTTATGATAAAGATGTTGTAACTTTAGCTAAGCAAGTTAGACCATCAGCGCGCGGTGAATTGGAGATTACTGATTTGAATAAAATTTATCTTGAACAAGGTAAATTAAATGTGGTCACTATGCAACGTGGATTTGCCTGGTTAGATACAGGTACTCATGATTCCCTATTGGAGGCATCTAATTTTATTCAGACGGTGGAGAAGCGTCAGGGAATTAAGATTGCTTGTCTTGAGGAAATTGCATTGCATAAAGGCTGGTTGAGTAAAGCTGAGATTTTGGAGAAAGTTGGTGCTATGGGTAAATCAACCTACGCAGAATATTTACGTCGGGTGGTGAAGTAATGGAGTTTATTAAAACCTTTATTCCAGAAGTAATTTTAGTTAAACCTAAAGTATTTGGTGATGAACGAGGTTTCTTTATGGAAAGTTACCGCAAATCATTATTCCAAGCAAATGGTATTGCCCCTGAGTTTATTCAGGATAATCATTCTAAGTCAACTAAAGGCGTATTACGTGGTCTTCATTATCAATTAGATCCTAAAGCGCAAGGTAAATTAGTGCGGTGCGTGAGTGGTGCTGTTTTTGACGTTGCGGTGGATATTCGTCGTGGCTCGCCAACTTTTGGTAAGTGGGTTGGTTATGAGCTATCTGCAGAAAATAAATGTATGTTATGGATTCCAGCAGGATTTGCACATGGCTTTGTAACCTTGGAAGATAATACTGAATTTTTATATAAAACTACTGGTGAATATGCTCCTGAATGTGATCGGGGAATTAAGTATGATGATCCAGAAATTGGTATTGTATGGCCTGTATTAGGTGAGCTACTTTTATCTGACAAAGATCAGTGTCAGCCATTATTAAAAGATGCGGAAATTAATTTTTCATATTAATTTGGATAATATATGCAGGCGTATCTGTTTTTTTTATTGTTCGCTATATCTCGACTGGTATTTGCTGATATACAAAATATTTCAGTGAATGAGCAGGAGTTATACCCGAATTTTCAACAGAATCAGATTAATTACTCACCACGAACGTTGAATGTCTTAAATTTTAATAAAATATGTATAGTTGGAGATAATTACTCAATAAAATACCATAATAAAATTTATGTGGTTGACAAATCTGGGTGTGTTAATCTGAAGGTATTGAAGGTTTCAAAAACAGAAACCGTTGTGGTAACAGATAATTTTAATAGAAGAAACTATAGATTACAGTTATTGCCAGAAACTTTCCCAGCATTGCGAACAACTGGTAAAATTTCTCAGAAATATTTATTATTTACGTTGAATAATAAATTTGACAGAGGGTTTCCTTATAGCTATCTTGTTATTGTAGATAAAGATAATAATATTGTTTATTTTCAATCTTTTATTGGAAATAATGTTGCTGTTGGTGATTTTAAATTGCAAGGCGACGAATATTCATTTTGGCTGTCACATAACATGGTAGAGGGTGTCGGTGATAAGATTGTTGAATCAGGAAACATTTATAAGCTAAGTTCAAATTTTAGCCCTTATCAAATGAAATCTGGATCAAAGAATTATTTTGATGTTCATGACTTTAAAACAATCAATGGGAAAAATATAAATTTTTACTATTTATTACAACCAGTTCCATCGGCATATTTCTCAAGCTATGCAATATTTTGTTTTAGATTAAAGGATGCCTCTTTTAATTTCAGGCATATATTTGGAAGCTTATATCATAAATTTTTTCCAGATAATAATAAAGATGGAAGTTTATTTACTGATTTTGTTCATGGTTTTATTGCATCATTACAAAATATTGGCTCTAATAAGGTTTTGCTGTATGTTCCAATAGTGAATATCACAGATCAAAATGGAGTTATAATTAATACAATTAACTTGCTTAATTATCCTGAACTATTTTCTGATAAGAGCTTGCTTAACTCTGAGAAATTTTTTGATGGCAGCATGGCTGACTATTTTCATCTTAACTCTGTTTTTACTGATCCTTCTGATGATGGATTGGTGCTTTCCTTTAGGCATTTAAATCAAGTTATTAAAATTAATCCGAGTAATAAAAAGTTAGTGTGGCGGCTTGGCGGGGTTAATTCTGATTTTAATCTTAGTGAAAGCCAGCAGTTTTCGGGACAGCATTTTGCTTATTTTGTGGTACCTAATTCGTTGATGATTTTTGATAATGGTAATTTAAAACAAAAAACCAAAGTTTTAGAATTTAATTTAGATCAAGTAAATAAGAAAATTATAGGATTTAAAGACCTTTATACATTAGATAGTTTTTCTAAAGCCATGGGGAATGCCGAAGAGCTGACTAATGGTAATATTATTATTGGTACTGGATATCATCCAGAATCAGGTAATGATATCATTGAAATTGATAAAACTAGTAAACCTGCCTTTACTATGAGGTTTCAAAGCATTTATCCATATACGTCGTATAGAGTGTATGAATATGAATCGATTCCTAAATAGTATTTTTAATGAAATGGAAGAATAATTATGTCAAATCAAAAAACTTTATTGGTGACTGGCGGTGCTGGGTTTATAGGTTCTGCAGTAGTGCGTCAATTAATCAACCATAGTGAATACAATGTAGTTAATATCGACAAGTTAACTTATGCAGGGAACTTGGAGTCGCTGAAAGAAATTAGCGATAATCCACGTTATACTTTTGAGCATGTTGATATTTGTGATAAAGAGCAAATTAGTCGTATTTTTCAAATTTACCAGCCAGCTGGTATTTTACATTTGGCTGCAGAAAGCCATGTTGATCGTTCAATTGTTGGCCCAGGTGAATTTATTCAGACTAATATTGTAGGAACATTTAACTTGTTAGATTGTGCTCGCGAATATTATAATCAATTAAAAGACAAGGGACAATTTAAATTTGTACATATTTCTACAGATGAAGTTTTTGGTTCATTGGGTGATGAAGGATATTTTGTTGAGACAACTCCTTACGATCCACGTAGTCCATATTCTGCATCAAAGGCAAGTAGTGATCTATTGGTAAAAGCATGGTATCACACTTATAATTTACCAATCGTGATCACCAATTGTACAAATAATTATGGTCCATATCATTTTCCAGAGAAGTTAATTCCTTTAGTAATAAATAATGCTCTACAAGGTAAAGAATTGCCAATTTATGGTAAGGGTGACAATATACGTGATTGGTTATATGTTGAAGATCATGCTAAAGGAATAATTTTAGCTTATGAAAAAGGGCAATTAGGTGAAAGTTACTGCATTGGTGGACATAACGAGCGCACTAATTTACAAGTAGTAGAGGGAATCTGCCATATTCTTGATGAATTAAAGCCACGTAGTGATGCAAAATCTTATCTTGAACAAATTACTTATGTTACAGATCGCGCAGGTCATGACTTCCGTTATGCGATGGATCCAAGTAAAATTCAGTCTGAATTAGGCTGGAAACCAGAAGAAAATTTTGCCACTGGAATTAAAAAAACGGTTCAATGGTATTTGGATAATCAGGAATGGGTTCAACATATTCTAAGTGGTGAATATCAAACTTGGATTGAACAAAACTATTCAGGGCGTAACTAATGGCAAAAATTGTAGTTTTAGGTAGCAATGGTCAATTAGGTAGTGACTTAATTAAAGCATTATCAGATGACCATGAATTAGTTGCTTCAACACATGCTGATGTTGATGCCGCGAGTTTTAATGTGTTGTCTCAACTAGAGCAATATGTCGGCGTGGATTACATAATTAATTGTATTGCAACGACTAATGTTGATGGTTGTGAAGATAACCCGCAAGCTACGTTTGTAATTAATAGCGGTTTTGTTGTGCAATTGGCGAAATTTTGTCAGTCACATAATATTGTATTAATTCATATCTCTACTGATTATGTTTTTGATGGATTGAGTAATAAACCTTACACTGAATTGGATCAACCAAGTCCATTAAATGTATATGGTCTAAGTAAATATGCTGGTGAGGTTGCCGTGAGAAATTTTGCTGCAAAGCATTTTATTTTGCGAGTGTCTTCGCTATTTGGTATAGCTGGTGCATCAGGTAAGGGTGGGAATTTTGTTACTACCATGCTGCGTTTGGCAAACGAAAAAGATAGCTGGACGGTGATTGATGATCAACTTACTTGTCCGACACATACCTTGGATATTGCTAGAGCTATTAAGGCTTTGATCGAGCAGTCTGTAAAAGAATACGGTATATATAATTGTGTAAGTAGTAGTTCATGTAGTTGGTTTGAATTTACTCAGGAAATTTTACGTCAATCTGAACATAATCCAGAAAAAGTTAAGCCTATTAGCTACCGAGAATATAAGTTTAAGGCTTTGCGCCCGCAATATGGTATTATGGACGTAAGCAAGTTAGGGAAATATTATCCTATGCTTGATTATAAAGTAGCATTAAAGGAGTACTTGTGTTTACTACAGAAGTAAATATTTTAACACAGAATTGTAACAAATTAATAAAGAAAGTTATGCTACAATCTTGCTTGGTCATTAATAAGTATTTATATATAATGTAATATATTTGGTAATCATATGCGTAAAATAGTTTTTATTCTTTTAAGTCTTGGTTTAATTTCAGTTTCAATAGCTGATGATGGAGCTATCGCAGCCGCGGTGAGTGGTGGTGATAGTAGCATTGGTGGGTCAAGTAGTCAAGGAAATTCTAATATTGGTACATTAAATGGTGGTGGTAACTCTAGTGATTTAATGGTTCCTCCTATTGTCTCTCAGCAATCAGATGTTAAGCAGGGCTCTGCTACAGATCAGATGGACAAAGGTGGTGAGCAAATAACCGACGATAATACTGATAGTGGTGATGATGACGCAAGTGATGATGGTAGCGATGATACGAGTAAAAGCCCTAGTCAGAAAAAAGGGAATGGTGTTCGTCAGGCTAGTGCCAACTCAGGATATGACCCATTTATTACAAATGTGTTTATACGTACAGGATTAAAACTGAAAAAATTTGGGGCAGGTTTTTTTAAAACTCCCAGATCATTCTCTCCAGCTCAAAATACACCAGTTCCTAGTGATTACATCATTGGTCCAGGTGATGTGCTGCGCATGCAGTCGTGGGGTGCGGTGAATGCTAATTTAAATCCAAAGGTTCGTCCAGATGGTACGATTTTTGTGCCTAAGCTTGGCGAAGTTCCAGTAACTGGAGTGCGAGCTGGTGATCTTGATGGTTATATGAAAGAGCGTTTGGGTAAAATTTATCGTAATTTTAGTTTGTCGACAAATGTTAGTAAGATTAGAACAATTCGTGTTAGTGTAGCTGGGATGGCAAATCATCCAGGTACTTATTCGTTGAGTTCACTATCCACTCTATCTAATGCCGTTGCTGCTGTTGGTGGTCCATCGAATGTTGGCTCATTACGAGATATTGAGTTGAAGAGATCTGGTCGGGTTATTGCCCATTTTGACGCCTATGATTTGTTGATAAATGGTGAAAATTATCATGACGTACCACTAGTCGCAGGTGACGTAATTTTATTTAAACCTCTTGGTAATGAAGTTGCTATCTATGATGGTGTAAAAAGAGCTGGTATTTATGAAACTAAGAGTGGCGAAACACTTAAGGATTTAATTGGTTTTGCTGGTGGGTATAGCAGTAATACTAATAGTGACAAAGTGGTAATTGAAACAATTGGGAATAATAAAGCAATTAGCGTTAATAGTTATGCTACGTCCAAAGCTTTATTTATGCCGCTTAGTGATGGTGAGATTATTCATTTTTTTAGAACGCAGAATAAATATGAAAATAGCATAGCTGTAATCGGCAATGTTGTAGAACCTACTCGTTTGAATTTTAAATCAGGGATGCGAGTTCAGGATGTGATTCCCAATAAGGAAGCGTTATTAACTGCGAGCTTTTATAATAGCTTTGCTTTTAATACATATGGTCGTGATAATGCTGTTACTCAAACTGGTCTTGAGAAAACCTCAGGTTCAGGCTCTGCGGGCTTAAATATGACCACAGGTTTGCAATCTAGCCAAAATCAATCAAATACTAAACAGGTTTTTGGTGGTGGGCAAAATTTATTTATGGCAGGTCCAGTTGCGATACCTGAGGCAGATATTAATTGGAATTATGCTTTAATTGTGCGAATTGACCCAGAAACATATGCTAGCCATATCATTCCATTTAATCTTAAAAAAGCCATCGCGGGTGACCCCGCAAGTAATTTACCTCTTGAACCAGGTGATATAATCAATGTATTATCAGCCAAAGATGTGCGCACACAAACTGCTGGAGGTTCTATTTATGTTTTTGTTGATGGTGAAGTACCGTCTCCTGGGGTTTATGAGCTTAAGAATGGTCAGACTTTGCGAGATGCTATTGAATCAGCTGGTGGCGTTTCTACTAAGGGTTATATTTTTGGGATGGAATTAACTCGAGATTCAGTTAAGAAACAACAGGCTGCATCGCTGTCACAAATGTTGGATCAAGCTCAACAAAGTTTAATGGCTCAAGCTGGTGCAGCTACATCAAATGTAACCTCTAGTGATCAGGCTCAAGTTCAAAGCTTGGCGATACAGCAACAGTTAGGGTTTATTAATAAAATGAGGCAAATTAAGCCTAGTGGCAGAATTGTCCTCGACTTAGGCTCATCTCATGCTGGGATTAAAGATATACCAGAATTTAAGCTTGAGAATGGTGATACGATATACGTTCCTCCACGTCCAGACACAATAAATGTAGTTGGCCAAGTATTTAATCCATCAACATTTATGTATAACCCAAAATCTAGCGTAGGAGATTACATTAATTTGGCGGGAACGGAGAATCAATTTGCAGATACTTCTTCTGAGTATGTTTTGCGTGCAGATGGAACATTATATAGTAAAAAACAGGCTGGTTGGTTTGGTTCCTTTGATGGTCGTAGTTTGAATCCTGGTGATGTGGTTATTGTGCCTCAGCAAATACAGATAGGTGGTATGGTACAAAATATCATGAATTGGACTCAGATATTGGCTAACACGGCACAGACTGTAGTGCTTTTTAATCGTTAATTGAACATGTGAGATAAAATAGTTTATTTATCTTGCATGTTTTTTTATATTATTATAGAAATATAAAAATATGCAATCACAGCAAAAAGAAATTGATTTAAGTAAAGTTATTGGTGTTCTAAAAGAGAATAAAAAGCGAATTGGTCACGTTACTGGAGTGACAACGGTTTTGGCCATTATTTATTGTTTTTTTGCTACGCCAATTTTCACAGCCAAGACTATTATAAATCCACCGAAACTAACTGATGCTGGTAGCGGTGCGGCACAGGCTTTGAATGGTCTGGCGGCATTGGCGGGCGGTGGCGGTGGCAGCTTGTTGAGCCAGAAAACTGACGTAGACATTACCATTGCGATTCTTAAAACGGATGCATTGAAGAATTTAATCATTCAGAAGTTTGATTTAGAGCATGAGCTTGAGAAAAAAGATATTGAATTAACCCGTAGAGCTTTGGATGGTAAAGTTAAATTTATTCCAGATATTAAGAGTGGATTTCTTGAAATTGATGTTGATGATAAAGATCCTAAACTAGCTGCAGATATTGCTAACTATTATAGTGTGGCGTTGGGACAAATGATCAGCAATATTGCACATGGCAAAAGTAGTAATAAGTATCAATTTTATGATAATCAGCTATCTCAGGCGGAGGTAAGCCTTAATTTAGCCGAAGATTCTTTGAAGAGTTTTGTTGAAAGTAATGGCTTTGTAGCAGGTCAGCAAGCGGAGGTAGCTGCTAATTTATCTGTTCAGTTACAAGCACAATTAATTGTGGCGCAGGCTAAGCTGCAATCAATGACTTTATATGCTACCTCGGATAATCCGGATTATATTCAGCTTGAGTCACAAATCAATGGTTACAAAGTGCAACTAGATAATATTAATGCAGTGGATGCACCAGATCCAATTGGTATACCTGCCAATGCAGCACCACGGTTAGCCAAACAATATGCGAACTTAATGCGTGAAATTAAGTTGAGGCAAGAAATTTATAAAATCATTACGCAACAGTATGAAGCAAACCGTTTGGATTTATTGAGTGAATTGGCACCAATTGGAATTCAGGTAGTTGATCCAGCCGAGATTCCATTATACAAGTCAAAACCAAAGCGTTTATTTGTAATTGTTGGTGGATTTATGCTTGGATTAATTATAAGTAGTGGTTATTTTATAATCCGTAATCGTAAGAAAGTTATTGGAGGTGTTTGATGAAATGTGTGATTTTAGCTGGTGGTTTGGGGACTCGTTTATCTGAAGAGACGGTATCTCGTCCAAAGCCGATGGTAGAAATTGGTGGCAAGCCTATTCTATGGCATATTATGAAGCTTTATTCTTATTATGGCGTAAATGAATTTATTATTTGCCTAGGCTATAAAGGTTATGTAATTAAAGAATATTTTGCGAATTACTTCTTGCATATGTCAGATGTAACTTTTGATATGTCAAATAATCAAATGACAGTACATAATCAACATGCTGAAGCATGGAAAGTAACTTTAGTTGATACTGGTGATGAATCTATGACTGGAGGTCGTTTGGCACGAGTTAAAGATTATGTCAAAGATGAAGAGGCATTTTGTTTTACTTATGGTGATGGTGTTAGCGATGTAAATATTACTGATTTGATCAATTATCACCAGCAACATGGTAAGCTAGCAACTTTGGCTGCGGTTACACCTCCTGGTAGATTTGGTGCTCTGGATATTCATGCGGGACAAATTCATAGCTTTAAAGAAAAGCCCAAAGGTGATGGGGCTTTGATTAATGGTGGTTTTTTTGTGTTATCACCTAAAGTAATTGACTTAATTGATGGTGACAGTTGTGTTTGGGAGCAACAGCCCTTGGAAAGCCTTGCCAAAAGTTCTGAGTTGATGGCGTTTGACCATGATGGATTTTGGCAGCCTATGGATACGTTACGTGATAAACATCATTTGGAAGAGTTATGGCAATCTAATCAAGCCCCGTGGAAGTTGTGGAAATGATTAATCGTCAATTTTGGCAAGGTAAGAAAGTTTTAGTAACTGGCTGCACTGGTTTTAAAGGTAGTTGGTTGACTATTTGGTTGGATATGCTGGGTGCGAAAATATATGGTTATTCTTTACCTGCACCAACTAATCCTTCAATGTGGGAAGATATGCTGCTTGAAAAATTGTGTACTGAGATGTGCTATGCAGATATTCGTGATTATGATAGGCTTGAGAAATATATTATACAGGTAAAGCCAGAAATAATAATCCATATGGCAGCGCAACCTTTGGTGCGCTATTCTTATATTAATCCACGCGAAACTTATGAAGTTAACGTTATGGGCACAGTAAATTTATTAGATGCGGTACGTAAAACTGGCTTTGGTAAATCGGTGGTGAATGTAACTACAGATAAATGTTATGAGAATAAAGAATGGTTGTGGGCTTATCGTGAAAATGAGCCAATGGGTGGTCATGATCCATACAGTAATAGTAAAGGTTGTTCTGAATTAGTTACTTCTGCTTTTATTAATTCTTACTTTGGGTATGCTGGGAGTACAACAATTGTTGGAAGCGGTCGTGCTGGTAATGTAATTGGTGGTGGAGATTGGGCAGAAGATCGTCTAATTCCTGATATAATTCGGAGCTTTAGCAAACAACAAGCGGTTAATGTGCGTAATCCAAGTTCAATTCGTCCGTGGCAGCATGTTTTGGAGCCATTGTCTGGCTATTTAACTATAGCTGAAAAAATGTATACTGATGGTCAACAATACAGCGGGGGCTGGAACTTTGGACCATTGGATAGTGATACTAAGACTGTTGGTGAAATTGTAGAGCAAATGTGCCAGATTTGGGGTGACGGAGCCACTTGGGATCATGATCAGCAAGAACATCCGCATGAAGCAAATTTATTGCGTTTAGATTGTTCAAAAGCAAGAATGTTGCTGAACTGGCATCCTGTTTGGGATAGTCAAGCAACTTTGACCAAGTTAACTTTATGGTATAAGGCCTATTTTGCTGAGCAGGATATGTTAGATTTGAGTAAACAACAAATTAATGATTATATGAAGGATGCGCAATGTTAGAACAATTGCAAACAGAAATTTTAGATTTAGTTGGTAAATTTGCAGAGCAGAAATATGTCGCAAAACCATTTGTAGCTGGTGAAACGGTTATTCCACCAGCTGGTAAAGTCATTGGTGAATTAGAGCTTAAGTATATGGTAGAAGCATCATTGGATGGTTGGTTGACCACAGGGCATTTTAATACTAAGTTTGAACAAGGTTTGGCTAAATATTTGAACGTTAAACATTTAATTACGGTTAATTCTGGTTCTTCAGCAAATTTGGTTGCTTTTAGCACATTGACTTCGCATAAGCTTGGTGAGCGTGCTATAAAGCCTGGTGATGAAGTAATTTCGGTTGCCGCAGGGTTTCCAACGACAATTAATCCAATTCTTCAGCAAGGTGTAGTGCCTGTATTTTTGGATGTAGAAATTCCTACGTATAATATAGATGTAACTAAGCTTGAAGAAGCTATTACACCTAAAACAAAGGCGGTATTTATTGCGCATACTTTAGGCAATCCATTTAATCTAAAAGCTATTCGTGCGATTTGTGATAAATATAAGTTGTGGTTAATTGAAGATTGTTGTGATGCTCTTGGTTCAAAGTATGATGGTAAACGAGTTGGAACTTTTGGTGATATAGGGACCGTGAGTTTTTATCCAGCCCATCATATAACTATGGGTGAAGGTGGCGCCGTATTTACTAATGATGATGAGTTAAAAGTAATTGCTGAATCTTTCCGTGACTGGGGGCGCGATTGTTATTGCAATCCAGGTTGTGATAATACTTGTGGTAAGCGTTATTGCCAACAGTTAGGCAAATTACCATTTGGCTATGACCATAAATATACATATTCTCATTTAGGTTATAATCTTAAAATTACAGATATGCAAGCTGCATGTGGTTTAGCTCAATTGGAGCGCTTAGATGGATTTGTAGAGAAACGTAAAGAAAATTTCGATTATTTAAAAAATAAATTACAAGAGTGTGCTGAGTTTTTAATCCTACCTGAGGCAACTGAGAACTCAGAGCCTTCATGGTTTGGTTTCCCGATTACCATTAAGGAAGATGCTGGCTTTACGCGTACTGATTTGTTGAATTATCTTGAAGATAATAAAATTGGCACGCGGTTACTTTTTGCAGGAAATGTTACTAAACAGCCATACATGCAAGGACGTAACTATCGTGTTGTTGGCGAGTTAATTAATTCTGATCGAATTATGAACCAAACTTTTTGGGTTGGAATTTATCCTGGTTTAACTGAGGAAATGTTAGACTTCA
>ERZ650304.154-NODE-154-length-43324-cov-13.413760_pt1 | contig 43324 bp, 35 predicted proteins | sample MGYA00376240_ERZ650304 | MGnify/ENA primary metagenome ERZ650304 (study PRJEB26733, sample SAMN07839271) | wastewater metagenome | biome: small river; feature: stream; material: water | place: USA: North Carolina | collected 2016-03-01 ... | reverse complement strand
TATAATAATGTGAGACCACATATGGCAAATGGTGGCATACCACCAGTATTTAAGAAGTAATTATTTAAGCCGTAAATAATCTATACTTTTAAATTGCTCTAAAAATGGGAGTATTACCCTTGCACAACCGCTAACAAGCTAAAGACGCTTAACCCTTAACCGTTTTGCTTATATAAGTTGCTTATAACTATGAAACCTCTGCATATTAATTTAGGATCTAGACAATCAAGGTATATTTTAAGGATCGCTAATATATTGTCATGATTTGTAAAAACCAAGAAGATGGATTATGTGATAGAGCCATTTATATTTCAAATATAGATTTTTATAATTTTGATTTGGCTCATTATTATAAACTGGAAATTTCTCTCATGTTAATACAAAAATTTGTTAAGCTATGACTCTGTTCAATATAATTTTTAATTGGACTATTTATTGGTGTCCACAAGAAACTAGCAAGAAAAGCATAACATATTATATCAATCGTCGATACTCGTTCATTATAAAAATATTTTGAGTTACCTAACAGTACTTCAATAGCTATAATATCTTCGACGCCCATATGATAAATCTCATCTTTTGAATGTCGTCCCATACCTTGACTATATAATTGCTTAACTACACTTTTTCTTATCAATTTAGGTACAAATTTGCGCAATAACGTTGGCAAAAAGGTAAAAAATTCTTGCTTTGTAATACTCCAATTTTCTTCATCTATCCAACGACTATAAACCAAAGTCCAATATAAATGTTCTTCTATCATTTTACTTAACACATAGCTATGACACTTCTGTTGGTCAGTCAAATGGTCATCTAAGTTAAGATGATACTCACTGTTTAGATACTGTAATATAAGACTACTATCACAAATGATTTTACCTTTGTCACTAATATATGGGAGCTTACCTTTAGGTGCTTTAGATGGATTTGAAACAACTTGGGTTTTATATTCAAGTTGATTAAGCTTTAAATAAACTTCAACCTTCATGCAAAAAGGACTAGGATTAAGCAGTCCCCATGCTCGAGAATATTGAAATAAGGTAATCATAACATATTCTTTCTAAAATATATAAAATGTTAATTAGGTAGTATGGCTATGCTATTTAATTTAGAAAATGACTACGCAGTAAAGGATGCCTCAGAGTAATCTGCAATAGCTTCATCGTCTAATTTCATAGATTCCCATGCTTATAATTTTTAATATTTTCAATCATTTCAATAATAAAGCTACTCTTTAAAGAGTAGCTTTATTAGATTATCATTATTCACCGCTTGCGCCATAATTAGGTAAATGACGGGCTGATGGATCATCCAAATCACAATTCGGCCATTCACGGTTTGGCAACCAGTAGCCACAAATCACATGATCTTGATTCGGGAACATTTCGTTAAATATTTCACGGTACATCAGACCTTCTTTAGTTAACGGTGGATTGTCTTTGTATTTAGCCGCACCAGCTGCAAATTCAGCATCAGTATATTTAGCTTCAGCTAGTTCAATCAAACAATCAACTAAGCCATGCCCTACTGCATCTGAGAATGCCGCTTTATCACGGAATAAAATTTCAGCTGGCAAATAATCTGTACCATCAAAAGCCTTACGTAGTAGATATTTACCCATATTGTAAGTGTTAAGTTTTAATTCTGGTTCAATCTCCATTACATAAGTAACAAATTGTTTATCCGAGAATGGAACTCGCGCTTCAAGACTATTACCTGCAATACAACGATCAGCACGCAATACATCATACATATACAGTTCTTTAATCCGTTTTTGTGATTCTTTTTGGAATTCAATCGCGCTTGGTGCATAGTCAGTATATTTGTAACCAAATAATTCATCACTAACTTCACCGCTTAATACCACGCGAATATCGCTATTTTCACGAATATATTTACACAATAGATACATCGGTGTACTTGCACGTACGGTAGTTACATCCCAGGTTTCAGTGTGCCAAATAATCGTACGTAATACGTTTTTGATATCTTCCTGAGTGAAAATCACTTCATGATGATCGGTACCAAGATAATCAGCAACTTGTTTCGCATACTTCAAATCAATCGGATTATAATCCAAACCAATTGCAAAAGTAGTAATTGGCTTAACGGTATGTTTTTGCGCAATTGCACATACTAGACTTGAATCAAGACCACCACTTAATAAATAACCAACGGGTACATCAGCATCAAGACGTTTTACAACACTTGCCGTCAAAATATTACGAATATTAACTAAAATCTTGTCCATGTCATATTGTTTACCACCTGGTAAGCGATATAATTCACAGAATGGTTTGATTCCTTCTCCATTGTAATAATGCCCAGGAGGAAACGGATAAACTTTTTCACAAAATGCAATCAAATCTTTCATTTCAGAAGCAAAAGCAATTTGATTTTCGGCGGTATAACCATAAAATAATGGACGAATCCCCATTGCATCACGTGCGGCAATAACTCGTTTATGGCGTTTATCATACGCAACAAAGGCAAATTCACCATCTAATATATTACATGCCTCAACTAAGCGGTGATTTTCCAATACCGGAATAATTGTTTCACAATCAGAGTGTGAAATATAAGCATAATCAGTATAAGTTTGCTTTAATTGCTTATAATTAAAAATTTCGCCATTACATAACATCACCCAACGATCGTCTTCAAATGGCTGATCTCCGGCATGCGAAGTATCCACAATTGCCAAGCGGTGAAACATAAAAGTATAATCTTCAACTTGTTTAATTTTTGTAATATCCGGGCCACGATAGGCTATCTGACTCTCGGTACCATATTTGCTAGGTCTGACGCTAATTCCACACATTGATTTATAATTCCTTTTCTAATTAATCGGCTGAGTTCTACCAGTTTGAAACGCTAAATTTCAATAATTCAAGGTAAGTAACCGTATTTTCTCTACAATGAATCTATGATTATAAAATATTTTCTCGTAATTGTGTGAGTAATTTTATGCTAAAATCATCATATATTTAAATAAAATTCAAAGGTTATAACTCTATGTCATTAAAATGTGGAATCGTCGGATTACCAAATGTTGGTAAATCAACTCTTTTTAACGCCCTCACTAAAGCTGGAATCGCCGCGGAAAACTATCCATTTTGTACTATCGAACCGAATGTTGGAATCGTTGAAGTTCCCGATGAACGGATGGCAGAATTAGCCAAAATCGTTAATCCACAACGGATGCAACATGCAATTGTTGAATTTGTCGATATCGCTGGATTAGTTGCGGGTGCATCTAAAGGTGAAGGATTGGGTAATCAATTTTTAGCCAATATTCGTGAAACTGATGCGATTGTCAATGTAGTACGTTGTTTTGAAGATACCAATGTAATTCACGTTGCGGGTAAAGTTGATCCGATTAGCGATATCGAAGTTATCACCATGGAACTAGCCTTAGCTGATATGACAACTGTAGAAAAAACCATCCAACGTGAAGGTAAAAAAGCCAAATCAGGTGATAAAGATGCTCAGCAATTAATCGCAGTTCTAGAACGTTTACTGCCTCACCTTAATGAAGGTAAGCCAGCGCGAACTTTAGGCTTAGACAAAGACGATGTCGAATTAATTAAACCATTATGTTTATTGACGATTAAGCCAGCTATGTTTGTGGCGAATGTCGCTGAAGATGGTTTTACGAATAACCCTTATCTAGATCGTTTGACTGAATATGCAGCTAGTCATGACGCGCCTATCGTAGCAATTTGTGCAGCAATCGAATCAGAGATCGCCGAATTAGAAGATGCTGACAAGCTAGAATTTCTTCAAGATATGGGGATGGAAGAACCAGGATTAAATCGTTTGATTCGGGTTGGCTATAAGCTTCTTGGTTTACAAACTTATTTCACTGCCGGAGTTAAAGAAGTTCGCGCATGGACGGTAAATGTTGGTGCAACTGCGCCGCAAGCTGCTGGGGTAATTCATACCGACTTTGAAAAAGGCTTCATCCGCGCCGAAGTAATTGCTTATAGTGACTTCATTCAATACAAAGGTGAACAAGGCTCTAAAGAAGCTGGAAAAATGCGTCTAGAAGGTAAAGAATACATCGTTAAAGATGGTGATGTAATGCATTTTCGGTTTAACGTCTAGTATACTCAATCACATTCAAAGTATCATTATTGAAGACCGTGCAAAAAAAGCATGGTTTTTTTACACAAATCTAAAACATAGTGCTAAAATACTCCTTGCCCTGCGATGTTCGTGTAGGTAGTGCAATATTCTCGAACCAATGATGATCTTATATGGGTCGGCTTTCATACAGTGAGCGTGTATTATTTTTCGGAATGATCCCATAAGCTGTAAGCAAACCCAAAATCTTAACTAAGGTTCATCAGAATATTCTCTCATACGGCATAGGCGGGGATTTTTTACACCTTTAGCAAATTAACCATATTTTTTACAATGTTTATTTATTCATGCATCAGCTTGCGCACAAACTTAATGATTATATCAATCGGCGAAAAACAGCAGAGCTATTAATCGCAAGCCTCCCCGGCGCAATTTTTGCCTATATATTTAATGATCAGTTTTGGTTTAGTGCGAGTTTAATTGCCGTATGTGCGATTATTCCAATCGGCACTTCTCACCAAAATTTTTTCTTAGCCATACTCCATGCCAGCTATATTTTCGCAATGAGCATCCTGCTCTACTACAACTCTGAACAATGGCTGTTATACTTATTTATCTTAACCATGATGGGATTAATCTTTGCCGTTGTTGAAGCAGACAATCCGCACTTCAAAGATGTATCGACCTGGACATTTATTAGCGTAATTTATATTTCAATCCGACTGCATGGACGCTATAATTTCAACACTGGACACCTTGGTGGACTCTATTTACTAATTTTATTGAGTATTTTTGCCAGTATTATTTCATTTGCACGCTATGATCGAATTTCAATTCATCCTATAGTTATTCACCACTCAAAAATATTACATTATTTTAAATATTTTCCGCCGCTAATTCTTAGCATTTTAGTCTGGAAAATATATAACCCGCCCGAAGTTGAATGGTTTATTTGGGCTAGTTTGTCAGTATTAAATATTGACTATCAAGAAGCTAAGACTAAGATGGAACAAAGATTGTGGGGTGGTGGATTCGGAATTGGATTAGGCTTGTTGATTATGCCATTGATACCTCAATTAGCCATCCTAAATTATGTGTTTTATGTATTGATCCTGGTAAGTTTTCGCTTGTTTTACAAATACCTGCATTGCTATATTTTTCGCTGCTTTCTAATTGTACTCTTTTCAGGGGTTGAATTTCAAAGCATGGGTAAAATCCGCATCATGAGTATATTGATTGGTGGGATACTTGGATTGGCGTGTTCATGGTTAATTAGTCATGGTGATAGCTACCTCAAGCGCCATTACTGTCGCCATACAATAGCACACTAAGAGACTGTAACTGAAACCATTCTCCCAAATGCGTTAAATCAATGCTTTTCAACAAAGAATCACTCTTTTTTAAAATAGCCCCTCAAATATCCATTTTGGATATAAATTAGATTACTACAAATGCTAAAATATCAACATCTTTTTAACTATACTAGGAAAGCACAAACCTGAGTTCAAGTGCAGAAATGCACAAATTAATTTTTGAATTGAACTTAAATTTAACTTTTACAATAAGCTCCATTCATAACAAAGAGCTATCTTAGCTATTTCAAAATATAGCAAAATGGATGTACATAATCGATTAAAAAATGATAAACTAAAACCTGTTAATTTAAGAGGTAAAATGAAGATGACTAGCCTATTTGAGAAAATTTTTCCCAAAAATGCGAATAACGACTATAAAGGGCACAAACTTGCGGCATACGTATTTTTATTATTGGCAGCAATAGGAACTGTTCGTAGCTGTATTCACTTCCTTGCCCCTGACGGAGGCGCTGGAACTATTGCTGGAATGGATTTATCAGTGGCAGGTGCAGCGGGAATAATTTTTGGCTTTTCGCTGTGGGGTAGTTCGCAGCTTCTCTATGCAATCATTCAGCTGGTCGTATTTTTCCGCTACAGGACGTTAGTGCCATTTATGTATATTTTAATGCTGTGTGAGACTGCAATGCGAATGTTTATCGGGCATATCAAGCCAGTTCATTTTGCTCATACACCACCGGGTGAGATTTTGAATCATGTCATGATTCCACTTACAATTATCATGCTTACATTATCCTTATGGCACAAAGAACAGCATAAATAAAAGAACATGGAACGGCACGAGCAAGTAGATTACACAATTTAACAAATTTTAAGAATGAAGCAGCATAGATTGGTACATCATAAGATAAATGAATTAGACACGACCCAACTCTAATTAAAGTATAATGTAACTATTACCTGCTTCAAATTATATTTAACTTGATCTGTATCTTTAAGCTCGACTGATTTCATCGTAATTTTTTGACCAGTATTAGTTTGCAAATAATCACGAATATTATTGGCAAGTGTTTGCATCTTAGTTGGATAGCTAATTGCCACACGCTTAACTCGCCCAGCATTGACACCATCAACAACCTGATTCAGCTCATCTTTATCAAACTCGGTAAAAAATACCGGAGCCCAACCACCAATCATTGGTGAACTTGCATTCTGCTTTATAGGCGCAGATGACACTTCTTGGATACTATTTTTATTGTCTACCCCACCACCATTACTGCTACAAGCAAATAAACCAGCAATTGCAACCAATAAAGTAATTTTTTTAACCATTGCTAACACCTACTCAATAATATATGTAAAAAACATTTTGAAATTGAATCAATTCATACTATCATCAAATTTAACCTGCCCATTACTTGCAACCAAACCAATCTTAGTTTCACGACGAATAACTCGACATTGATTCTTCGGATTTATACAAATTCTGACAAAATCTTGATTTACATCGTTTACACTTAGGTTAAACATACTTCTAAGCAATGGGGATGTTCGTAAATCCTCAGCCGTAAATGAACCGTGCTGTTCCATATCCGAACTAAACATAATCGGTTGTGACAAAATATTTTCTGCAGCACTAATCCTAAAACTAATACAACTAAGTAACAAAATACTTACTAAAATCCTTCTTAACATGATAAATCCTTCATCCATTTTATATGTTGTAAAAAAACAATTATTCTAATTTTATTTTTATTTTATTTTGCATTAAACATAGACATTTTATTAACAAATGTTTCAAAATTAATCGAAACAAGCTGTTACAATGGTAGTAGATACAAATATGCCTTATGCTGTATAATTTTAACATATCCTCTCAAGTTGCAATCCTGTAGTATTAGGATAATTTTCGAATAAATATTTAAAAATGAAAATGGTCACCAATTTAGGCGACCATCATTTCTATTTTTAAACAACACTTCTTATAACAACACTTATGAAGCGATTATCCGACTAGCAATTTCTTTCACTTTGGCTATCACCAGCTCTTCATCAATTGCTATTAGTTGTTTGTTGGCAAGCAAAATCTTGCCATCAATAATCACGGTGTCGACATCAGAAGCTTGCGCCGAATAAACTGCTGCCGATAATGGCTCAGTAATCGGATTAATATGTGCACCTTTGGTACTCAGTAGTATCAAATCTGCCTTTTTGCCAGCTTGGAGAACTCCAGTCGTATTTAATCCTAAAGCTTTAGCTCCGTTGGTAGTTGCCATTGCAATCGCTTGAGAAGAAGTAATCGCTAGTGGATCTTCTGCAACGCCATTATGTAACAAAGCTGCCAGATTCATTTCTTTAAACAAACTAAGATTATTATTGCTAGCTGCCCCATCAGTGCCCAGCGCAACATTAATTCCTCGCTGCAACATTTTCGGAACATTAGCAATACCACTACCTAGTTTAAGATTGCTAGTTGGATTATGTATTACATTTACCTTATGACGAGCTAAGATTTCATAATCCTGTTCGTCCAAATGTACGCAATGCGCAGCAATAACTGGCACATCAAAAATCCCACATTTCTCGCATAGTTCAGCGCCACTCATTTTATACTTCTCATAAGTCTCGCGCTGCTCTTGCCTGGTTTCCAGCAAATGAATGTGAATCCCAGTATTTAGTTGCTTGGCAACTTTGGCTGCCTCTTGCAAAAGCTCGGGATTGTAAAGATAGGTTGAATGAACTTCGAGATAAACCTTCAGGCGCTCATCCGCAGTATTATGCCATTTATTGTAATAATCAGCACAACCAGCCAGGTCAACTGACATATCTTTAAACATCAGCGGACTTTTGGATAATACCGTGCGCATTCCACTTTCCTGAAATGCTTGTGCAGCATAATCCATATGCCAATACATATCCGCGATACTGGTAGTCCCTGATTTGAGCATTTCAATAATCGCGAGCTTAGCTCCCCAGTAAACATCTTCGGGAGTTAATTTCATTTCTGCTGGAATAATATGATTAAAAAGCCAATCCTCGAGCTTTTTATCACCAGCATAATTACGCAATATCGTTGTGCCACTATGCGTATGAGCATTTACCAAGCCAGGCATTACCAGCATATCGCGTGCATCAATAATTTTATCAGCTTGAAATACTGGCGAGAGCTCCGAACTTGGACAAACAAATGAGATCAAATCATCTTTGATACCGATACAATGGTCGGTTAAAACCATTGCATCAGCTGCACCAGTGATAATCATAGCATTTTTAATTAAAATACTCATGCATTCCAACTTGATAGATATTTTTCCTGAGCTGGAGTTAATTTATCAATCGCAATACCCCAAGCATCTAATTTCATCATAGCTACACGTTTATCAATATCTGCTGGAATATCTATTACTTGATTTTTTAAGTCCTTACCATGTTTGGCCACGTATTCCGCACTTAAGGCCTGAATTGCAAAACTCATATCCATGATTTCTGCTGGATGTCCATCACCTGAAGCCAGATTAACTAATTTACCTTCAGCTAATAAGAACACCCAGTGCCCTTGTGGCATTTTATAGCCTTTGATATTTTGTCTAAAGTCTTTGATTTCAGTCGCAACTGCTGCCAGATCTGTCACCGATACTTCACAATTGAAATGTCCAGCATTAGATAACAAAGCACCGTCTTTCATTACTGCAAAATGTTCTTTGGTAATTACATCGCTACAGCCAGTTACCGTTACAAAAATATCACCCCGTTTAGCAGCCTCACTCATCGGCATAACTTTATAACCATCCATCACTGCTTCAGCCGCTTTAACTGGATCAATTTCACAAACTATGACGCTCGCACCCAAACCTTTGGCACGCATCGCAATACCTTTGCCACACCAACCATAGCCCACTACCACAACATCTTTACCAGCTACGATTAGATTGGTCGTGCGATTAATTCCATCCCATACTGATTGACCAGTACCATAACGGTTGTCAAACAAATATTTGCAATACGCATTATTTACTGCCATCATCGGGAATTTTAATAATCCTTCGGCTTCCATCGCTTTAAGGCGAATTATTCCAGTAGTAGTTTCTTCACAACCACCAATTACATTTGCCATTAAATCTTGACGCTTGGTGTGGAGCATATTAATCAAGTCACCGCCATCATCAATAATCAAATCTGGAGCAAATTCCAAAGACATTTCAATATGACGATTATATTCTTCGGGAGTCGCATTATACCAAGCAAAAACGCTAAGTCCTGATGCAACTAAACCAGCAGCCACATCATCTTGCGTAGAAAGCGAATTGCTACCAGTTACACAAACCTCAGCACCACCAGCAGCTAACAATAACGCCAAACGTGCTGTTTTAGCTTCCAGATGCACGGATACAGTAATTTTTTTACCTGCAAATGGTTTAGTTTTGACAAACTCGTCTTCTAAACGTTGCAATAAGGGCATATTTTTTTTAACCCATTCAATTTTCATTATCCCACTAGCGCTCAGTGCTAGATCTCTAATTTGATGCTTCATTATGAACCTTTTTTATAATTATCTTGACTGTAAGGAAAAATTTAACTGTGCGGATTTTATCATATAACTACGCAGTAAGAATCTGAAAATTAGCAATCTTTTTCCTGGTTCTACGACAGCTTACTACTCACTTTTAATCCAAATAAAACTTTGCAAATCATATAGTTAAAAAATGCTGCAGTGCAACTAATAAAATCATCCATAATGTTGTATAATTAATCTTCAACTATAATTTTACCAACAGTTTTGTAATATTTTTATGAGGTATTGAATATGGCTAAACAATTACTGCCTTTGATTATTTGCGGATTGCTCATCTCTGCATGCTCGAAAGAGAAATCAAATTTAGCGAATACAGATAGCAACACAAACACACCAATACGCAATACGATAAATATTTCAATCGGCGGCGAACCGCCAACTTTAGATCCTGATTTATCCGGTGACAGTATTTCCGCACGAGTTGCGCATGATTTCTTTGAAGGTCTAGTATCTTTTAATCAAAAAGGCGATCCAATCCCGGGATTAGCAGAGAGCTGGGAAATCTCTTCCGATCAAAAAACCTATACCTTTCATTTGCGTAAGGGAATAAAATTTTCTGATGGCACTCCGATTACTGCAACAGACTTTGTCAAATCATGGCAGCGATTTGGCGATCCCAAAACAGGTTCACCACAAAATAATATGCTGGAAATAGTTGTAAATGGCGCACAAATCGCTAAAGGTCAGTTACCACCAAGCTCACTCGGTATCAGCGCACCAAACCAAGATACTGTAGTGGTAAAGCTTACGCGCCCATCTGAGTCATTTTTATATTTGATTGGTGGCTCTCCTGGATTTCAAGTTGTCCCAACTAAGGTGATTGCCGCTAAAGGCACAGCTTGGACTGAGCCACAAAATATAGTTACTTCAGGCGCATACAAAATGACTGAACATGTCGTAAATGGCTATATCACAGCTGAGAAAAATCCATTCTACTATGCCGAATCAACGGTTAAAATTCCACAGGTTAAATATCTGGCGATTGCAGATCCTAATGCAGAATTCAATCAATATCAAGCCAATAATGTAGATATAACTAATTCAATACCAACTGATCGTTATAAAGAAATCAAGGCAGCATATCCAAAAGAATTATATACTGTTCAACAGGATGCAATTTATTTTTATGACTTCAACATGATGCGCCCCGAGCTAAAAAACAATCTAAAACTCCGCCAAGCACTAACAATGGCTGTAGACCGTAAAATTCTAACCCAAGATATCCTTGGACAGGGGCAAACTGAGCTTTATTCTTACGTAGCACCAACCGTATCAAATGGTAAATATGCTAATGTAAAATATGAGTGGGCAAATTGGACTAGGGAAAAACAAATTTCCGAAGCTAAAAATTTGTATGCTGAGGCTGGCTATGGAGCAGACCATCCGCTAACACTTGAAATCTCATATAATACCTTGGATAGTCACAAGAAAATTGCGGTAGCCATTGCCTCAATGTGGAAAGAAACACTGGGCGTAAATGTAATTGCAGCTAATATGGAATGGAAAACCTTCATCCTTGCGCGGCAAAAAGGTAATTATCAAGTTGCCCGCGATGGCTGGGTAGCTGGTAAAAATATTACTGATTATACTGATTTTATGTTTTTATGTGATGCACCGCAGAATAATACACACTATTGTAACCCAGCTTATGATGAATTAATTCGTGATGCTAATTATACTCTTGATCCAGTACAAAAGCAGAAGATCTACTCTCAGGCAATAATGCTGTCAATGGATGATTACCCGATTATCCCATTATATCAATACACCTATTCTCGTTTGATAAAACCATATGTCAAAGGTTACGACCCAAGAGATAATCACGGCGATGATGTGATGACTAAATGGATGTATTTTTAACTATAATTAATTTAAAAAAGAGCTATCTCGTTACATGATAGCTCTTTTTCGTTATTTAATCAATATCACTTATTTATATACCGGGAATCTAGCACATAAATCTAAAGCTTGTTGTTTAACTTTCGCAATCACAACTTCATCCGCTGGGTTTTCCAGAACATCAGCAATCATATTAGCTAATTGCTCACATTCAGCCACACCAAAGCCACGACTGGTAACTGCCGGAGTACCCAAGCGGACACCACTAGTCACAAATGGTTTCTCAGGATCATTCGGGATCGCGTTTTTATTGGTTGTTATATTAGCATTACCTAATGCTTCTTCAGCTACTTTACCCGTAATTCCTTTGGCACGTAAATCAACTAACATCACATGCGACTCAGTACGACCAGACACAATTCGTAAGCCACGCTTGATTAAAGTTTCAGCTAATGCTACTGCATTTTTTTTCACTTGTTCTTGATAGGTTTTAAATTCTGGCTGTAATGCTTCACCAAAAGCTACTGCTTTGGCTGCAATCACGTGCTCCAAAGGTCCGCCTTGCAATCCTGGGAAGATTGAAGAGTTAAGCATTTTGCCATGTTCTTCTTTAGCTAAGATAATCCCACCACGTGGACCACGCAAGGTTTTGTGAGTCGTAGAAGTTACAAAATCAGCATAAGGAACTGGATTTGGATAAACCCCAGCTGCGATTAGACCTGCATAGTGAGCCATATCAACCATCAACAAAGCACCACATTTATCTGCGATCTCACGGAAACGTTTGAAATCAATTGCTAATGAATATGCAGATGCACCAGCCACGATTAATTTAGGTTTATGCTCAATTGCCAAGCGTTCAACTTCAGCATAATCAATTGCTTCTTCTTCAGTTAAACCATAGCTGATGAAATTAAACAGTTTACCCGATAGATTCACTGGTGAACCATGAGTCAGATGTCCACCGTGCGCTAATGACATACCTAAAACCGTATCTCCAGGTTTTAGTACCGCAAAATAAACAGCTTGGTTAGCTTGTGAACCACTATGCGGCTGCACATTGGCATATTCAGCACCAAAAATCTGCTTTAAACGATCAATCGCAATTTGCTCAACCTGATCAACATAATAACAACCACCATAATACCGTTTTTGCGGATAGCCTTCTGCATATTTATTAGTTAAAACCGAACCTTGAGCTTCTAAAACGGCTTTAGAAACGTAATTTTCTGAGGCGATTAATTCAATATGCTCTTCCTGACGAACAGCTTCCTGATTAATCAAATCAAAAATTGCCTTATCGCTAGTTGCCAAAAGATTATTTAATTTATTCATACACTGTTCCTTATTTTGTTAATGTTAACTATTTTCTAATTTCTACCGTATAAATCATCATAACGGACTATATCATCTTCGCCAAGATAATTTCCGCACTGCACTTCAATAATTACTAAATTCTGCTCACTTGCATTCATCAGACGATGCTTATCACCTGCGGGAATATAAGTTGACTGATTCGCTGTTAGTTTAATAACCTTGTCATTATGAACTACCGTAGCTTCGCCATCAACCACCACCCAATGCTCGCTACGCTTCTCATGTGATTGATTGGATAGTGCATGCCCCACTTTTACCTCAATTCGCTTAATCCGGTAAAAAGGACCTTCTTCGAGCACAGTATAAGTTCCCCATGGACGATGAACTGTTTGATGTAGATCTGATAAGCGATGTTGTGTCTTTTTAAGACGCTCAAAGATATGCTTAACATCCTGCGTTTGATCTTTATTTGCCACCAACAATGCATCTGGAGTATCAACAATCACCAGATTATGTACGTCTACAGTAGCCACCATCCGGTTAGTTGAATAAATCAGACAATCACTGGTATTATGTAAAATATTTTCGCCAATAATCGCATTACCTTCAGCATCTTGTGGCAAACTCTGCGCAATCGACAACCATGAGCCAATATCTGACCAACCAATTGAACATGGAATTACCGCCGCTTTGGTGGTTTTTTCAAATAGTGCATAATCAACTGAGATATTTTCGGCTTGAATAAATGATTTGGGATTAAGATGAAATACTTTGCCAGTATTTAACTGCGCGAGATTAGAATTACTCAAGCAGCGAGTAACTTGTTTCACTACATTTGGTGAGTGAAGATTAAATTCACTCAGGAAAGTCTTAACTTGCCCACAAAACATGCCAGAATTCCACTGGTAATCACCAGACTGGACATATTCGGTAGCTAGCTCAAGATTTGGCTTTTCAACAAAACGTTTAACTGCATAGCCATTGCCAATCGGCTGTTCTTTAGCTGCTTCAATATAGCCGTAGCCTGTTTCTGGGTACTCTGGATTTATCCCAAAGGTTACAAGATAACCTAGTTTTGCCATCGCCACTGCATCGGTAACCGCGGCACTAAACGCAGCCATATCACTAATTAGATGATCAGCTGGTAACACCAATAATATCTCATCTTCAGCGTAATTTTGCTCAGCAAACAATGCGGCTGCCAAAACGGCTGGTGCGGTATTACGCCCAAATGGTTCTAAAATAAAATCGCAATTTACTTGAGTTGGATTAACTTGTTGATATTCATCTTGCATTCTGAAGTGCAATTTTTCATTAGTAACTGTAATAGTGCTACTAACTACTTGCCCAAGATTAAGCGAACGAACAAAGGTACTTTGTAATAGACTTTTACCATCTGAAAGTTTCAAAAATGGCTTTGGATCTGATTGACGTGATACAGGCCACAGCCTAGAACCAGCGCCTCCGGAAATAATTACAGGAATCATCGAATACTCCATCAAAATTTAAGTGATTATTATACGTTATTCTAAGTCTAAATTGGCTGCTAAATTATTACTTGTCAATAACTCTGGATTTACAATTAAATCAAATTAGACTTGCAATTCTAGCTTAAATATGCTTAAATAACGGGCTTGTATTAATTTTAAAAGGTGATGAGATTATGGCACGAGTATGTCAAGTGACAGGCAAAAAGCCTATGGTTGGTAACAACGTATCTCACGCGAACAACAAAACTAAACGCCGTTTCCTTCCAAATTTACAATCTCGTAAATTCTGGGTTGAAAGCGAAAACCGTTGGGTGCGCTTACGTGTATCAAACGCAGCATTACGTACCATTGACAAAAAAGGTATTGATGTAGTTATCGCTGAATTACGTGCCGATGGCCTTGTTATCTAATAATTAGAAAGTAATTATCATGCGTGAGAAAATTAAATTAGAATCTACAGCAGGTACCGGACATTTTTATACCACGACTAAAAATAAACGTACTACTACTGAAAAATTAGAACTTACCAAGTTTGATCCTAAAGCACGCAAACACGTGACTTACAAGGAAGTTAAGCTTAAATAAGCACTCAATTATAAAAAACCCGAAGTTTTTACAGCTTCGGGTTTTTTATACGCAATATTTAGATCTACAATTCATTAATTCTGATGATGTAGTAGTAAGCATCACTAGAACACTTCAATAGCCGCAATAAAACTGTCCCTTCATGAGACAATAATATCTATTCATTTGCGTTACACTAATGCATAAAGTAATTTTAAAAAAGAAAATGAAATGAAAAAATTGTTATTACTATCTTGTTGCCTAACTAGTTTAAACGTATTTGCTAGTTGTAATTTTTATCTAAATAGTTATGTCGATATAGAGAGTGGCTCAGTAAAAGTAACTAAATATGATGAAGTTTATGAAAAATATAGAGAACAGAGCCTTTCTATGTCAGGAGTAAATGTAAACTCATATGGCTTTACTAGTTACGGAAGAGGCATGAGCTGTTCTAGTGGTATTTATCAAGGTAATCAGTTATTTTCTTTACAATTTACACCTTATTGTAGCAACAGCATTAACAGTAGCGATTTAACCAAGATTAATGACGGTGAATATTACACTCAAAAATGTACGAATAATCTTTCGCTAGAGATTTTAAAAAAATATGATGACGCCTTAGTAGACATAAGTATTGTACCAACTGGATTTCATGCAGTCTCATTCAGTAGTTATACCGCAGAGAACGCTGAAAGTTCCATTATTGCATTTAAAATTAAAAACCTTGTACAGCCCAAGAATGTTAATATTGGAACATTAAGACCTACACTTAAAGATGGTTATTATCGTTTTGATGATGGCTATGGTGGGTATCAAGCATTTTTGTACGATGATACTTCACATAAGAATGCTTTGATCGATGTTTATCTTGCACAAAACCATGACTATCTAAAACTAGGTAGCTGTAATATTCTTATGGGCAAAGATAATAAATTAAGCATAAAATGTTTTACAGAAACCAGCTCTAAAACTTATAAGCTTGTATCTCAATATAATTCGATTACGTTGATTGACCCAACCAGCAACAATTAACACCCCCTTGATTTCACAATGGATAAGATAAATAATGGATGTCCCGAAACTATAAAAACTCTGGGACACATTTTTTAAACTAAGCTTGTAAAATATTAATTGGATTGTTTTTATCAGTAAATTTCATGCCGCAAGGAACCTAGTTTGTTATAATTGAGCACTACAAAATATAAGAAAAGCTCACACAATGGAACTATTATTCTTACAACCAATTTTTAAAGAACGAATTTGGGGCGGACACAAATTAAAAACTAACTTTGGCTATGCCTTAAGCAGCAATCAAACTGGTGAATGCTGGGCAATCAGTGCTCACAAAAATGGCGAAACTTACATCCGCAATGGAATATATGCAGGAATGCCACTTTCTCAATTATGGAACGAACACCCAGAATTATTTGCCAATAATGAAAGTCGTGAATTTCCACTAATGGTAAAGATCTTGGATGCTAATGATGATCTCAGCGTTCAAGTACACCCGGATGATAAGTTTGCCCAACTTATTGAAAATGATTTAGGTAAAGCAGAATGTTGGTACGTCCTTGATGCAGCTGCAGATGCCCAAATAATCTATGGACATAATGCACAATCCTCAGATGAATTTAAGCAGCTTGCGACGTCTGGTGAATGGAGTAAACTACTTAATTATGTACCAGTTAAAGCTGGAGATTTTTTTGATGTACCTACAGGTACTGTGCACGCATTAGGTAAAGGTACACTGATTTTAGAAGTACAACAATCTTCAGATACAACATATCGCTTGTATGACTATGATCGCCGTGATGCCGCGGGTAATTTACGCGAACTACACCTAGATAAAGCATTTGCTGTAATTAAGTCTCCACACACTAGCGCAGGAGCTAAACCAGAGGAGCGCAATATCGGATTAGAGGCTACATTTACCAATTTAACCATAAATCAACATTTTCAGGTTGGTAAGCTAGAAGTCAATGGTAAATTAGAGTTAACTTTAAGTGTCCCATACCTACTAGTTAGCGTAGTAAGCGGTGAAGCAATACTTAACGGTCAAACGATAAAAAAGGGCGATCACCTGATTGTCCCCAATCAAATGCGTAAACTTAATTTTAATGGTTATGTTAGTTTAATTATCTGCAATGAAGTGACTCGCAAAAGTTAAATTCTTCTAATAACGAGTCAGATTCACAAGCACGCAAGCTAAAAGCGTAGTCAGTAAACATTGGTATCAAATTGATTTATATACAATAATACTTCACCCGCAAATTACAACGTCTAATGTTCAGCTCATTGGGCGTGTTCACATTGAGAACTCAATAATTAAGTGCGTTGAGGAATGATTGTAAATCATACATTGCTTCTTGCTGCTTGCTATGTAATTCCAGATATCTTGTAGAAATTTTATCCTGCGCAGCCGGATTCGCAATATTGATAATCAGCTGTTTCAATTGTATAATACTTATTGATTTTAGAACAGTTCCCTTCTCAATGTTAGCAATAATTGATTTTCCATATTGACTTTGTAAGAGTAAATACAGATATACTGGATTTATTTGTTGCGGACTGGGGCGAATGCAGATAATATTTAGATTGATTATACAGTTTGGAATATTTTGTGGTACTTGGGCTGGATTATTTGTAGTTGAGCGTGATAAAAGTAAAATATCATTTGGCTTTAATACTGCTGATTGATTTGCCTCAAATAATTCTTTTTTTATTGGAATCATATTCTTTATACTGAAATCACAAGTACTTATGGCACTTTGCGATAGCATATAATAATTACTATCAATTTTCTCCAGATCTTTTTGATAGAGTTCAGGACCTCGGAAAATACACTCTGATAGATTATGTAATGCTACTTCTTTTCCTGACTTTTTATGTGAATTAAAATTTAATAATGCGTTTGGGTCTAAGCGATAGTTAAGTTGTTTACATGTTTCTAATGTGACCAGACCAATGCCTTTTGCCTCTTTTGAGATCTTGCGCTCTTTTATGAGGTGAATTATTTGTTGAATTGTACTGTCGTTGACATAAGTTTTTTTTGCTCCGCTAGTATAAAAATCTTCACTCAGAATTAAAATATCTTCTATTTGATTTTCTTTAGCTATTTCGAGCAATACCCACGGATTAGCACGGTCTGTTCTGATAAAAATAATGCTCATCAAAAAGTTATTATCAATTAAAAACTGTTTAAACGTAAAAGTTGACTCATGCTCCCATGTTTTTTGTCGTAAGTAAAAATAACTTGTTCCTTGTGCCCTAGTCAGAAATGAGCAAACCTCTTCAATATTTAATCCACTATCATAAAAATTTTTCTCAGGTGACGTAGCAAGCCAAAAGAATTTGCGTGAACAAATAATATTTACTTGAGCGCTGCTATTAATTTCTAGAAGTGAGGAATAGATCATTATATTCTTATTTGTGATAAATAGCTTGGCTAAGAGATATTCAATCTCACTAAATGAATATTTTGGAAAATTAACAATTGAGATATTCTGGTATGTTAAATAAGAATCCAGATGAGCACCTGAAATTACAATTGATGTTAACATTTTATCTGCTAAAACACCGCTAATGATTTGATCTATTTCAGTACTGTGAGAATTTTTTTGTTTAATTATCTTTATTAAGTAATCATAAAAATATTGATTTGACAGTTCAACATCATCTGTAACTAGTTTAAATTTTTCTGTAACTAATAAAGATAGTTCATCATGAATATCATTAATAACCGCTTTTAACTTTGGATATGAAATAATCTGTTGATAGCTCCGCAAAATTTCTTCCAATTCTTCCAGAGTATCAATTTCATTATAATTATTGGTGATAACTATCTGTTTATAGCTTTTATTTTTATAGCAATAGAGATAAGCTACAATTAGTAAATTGCAAAATTGAGATTTAATTTCATTAAAATCGGAGTCGTTACAAATTTTTTCTAAAATTTCTTGCAAAAGATTAAAATTATTACTCATCTAAATTACAATCCAAAACAGGTTGTTACGGTTCAATTTCCGGGGCTAAAAGTATGCTAGTAATAAATTTTACCATAAATAATTTGCATTGTAATCAATTACAGATATATAATATTACCTGTAATTAATTACAGGTTAAAAAGATGGTTAATATATTACAGGCGACACCAACTAAAATAACTCAATCGATTTCAACCGCTTCAGATGCTGAAATTGCGTTAAAAGCACTAACTAAGCATTGCCGTATTGCAGGTTGGCGAATATTTCGCGCACTAAATACTGAGTTAAAAAATAATCGGGCATTTATTCTTCAAGCATTAACTATAAATCCACATTTAATAACTGAAATAAATCTTGATTTTTTAAATGATTATGAAATCGCAGCGATAGTTTTGCAAAATTGCGGCAATTACTTAAAAGTATTTAGCACACAGATAAGAGCGGACTATAAATTGGTAAAATTAGCAGTGTCAAATTATGGTGATGCATTGCGTGATGCCGATATTACTCTTCAAAATGATTACGATTTAGTCTTGATTGCAGCACACTTTAATGGTGAAATTCTCCGCGATCTTGGTCAACAATATTATGATGATGAAGCAATAATCTTGGCAGCGATTACGAGTAAGGATTGGAATCTTCAGCAAATGGCTAAAAATTTTGTCCGAGCTAGTTCACGATTAAAAAATAACCGTGATTTTATTCTGCAAGCTATCTCTAAAAATGGTTACATCTATCCATTTCTTAATCTTGAATTTCAACAAGATAGTGACATAATTTGTAGTGCAGCAAACACAAACCTTGACATAATAATCTATGTGGATAATAAATTACGTATTGAGCAAGAGATTGTTCAGGAGTGAGAAATATGATTTATGCCAATAATTAAATTATTATGCAAAAGATAGAAAATATATTCTAAAAATAAATTTGATGAAGGTGTCGAAATGGATACAGTAAAAAAGAAATTAGTAGTTTTAACTGGTGCTGGAATGAGTGCTGAAAGTGGTCTTAAAACGTTTAGAGATATGGGCGGTTTATGGGAAAACTATGATATTCACCAAGTTGCAACCCCAGAAGCATGGAATAAAAACAAAGAGTTAGTCTTACGCTTTTACAATGAGCGTCGCCGACAATTGAGTGAAGTCGAGCCAAACTCTGGACACTTCGGTTTGGTTGAACTTGAGAAATATTTTGATGTACAAATTATTACTCAAAATGTTGATAATCTTCATGAACGAGCAGGAAGTAAAAATATACTTCACTTACATGGTGAATTAACCAAAGCACGCAGTACTATTGAAGATACGCTAATTTATGAGATTGGTTACAAAGATATTGCACTTGGTGATTTGTGTGATCTCTATTCTCAGCTACGACCACATATTGTATGGTTTGGTGAAATGGTGCCTGAGATTGAAAATGCCATTCGCTTAGTCCGTCGGGCAGATATACTTGCAATAGTTGGTACTTCGCTAGAGGTCTATCCAGCAGCAGGTTTAATTAATGAGATTGATTACGATACACCAATTTATTTAATTGATCCAAATAAAATTCAGCACGTTAGTCAGAGTGTTATTCATATTCAAGAAAGTGCGACTCGTGGAGTTAAACTATTGATTGATAAATTAATTGAGCAATAATTTAAGTATTATAAGGGAATCATGCATGAGTAATTTACCTTTGACCAAGCATAACTATGTATTAACTTACGATGGTGCTAACTTTTTGCGTAAATATTTGAATCAAGAACAACAGAGATTATTATTTCAGCTCCTACAGATATTGGATGTTGATCATACTGAATTTTGCCAAAAATATACAGAACGTTTAAATATTGCAGTAAATGATTTGAGCGAATTATGCATAAAATTAAATGCTGGTGAATTTAGCCTGCTGGTTGACTTTCCAATACTTACTGCTAATAGCGAGTGTATGCTTGAATTAACTTACTTGTATGGATTAGACCTTTTACAATATGCCACTGAGCCATGCTGGAGCAATCGTAATTTTATTACTGCAATAATAAATAATTTTGAGAATCTTTATAGTCTTAGCAATAGAAAATTTAAACCAGTATCAAAAGGCTTAGATTCGGTAACAGCTCTTGGTTACATTATTCAACATACTGCGCCAGAAATAATTGATGAAGAACTTGCTAAATTATTTTTAGATTCGTTTGAGAGCAAATGGTCTCAATTGAGTGAAGAGGAAACTTCTTTGTTATTACAAACATTTTTTGCTACACCAGCAAAAGAGTATATTATTCAATATCTAATTGTCAAACAATTTATTGAGGATGGCTTTTATCACTGGCAACAAAACTCATTACGCAAGCAACTAGTCGCAGAATTGACAAAACAACTAAAATCTATCAGTTTAGTGACAAATTTGATAAATAATCGAATATGGATTATTCTCGAATTATTTCCGCGTCAGTGGTGGAGTACAATCGATTTTGTCACCCAAATTGTGGATTTGCTATTGCAAATGATAAAGCGAGGTAATTCAATTCCTTATGTATGGTTATCGTTTGTTGCTAAAGCAATTAATCATGAGCTCTTGATGAATAACAATGAGCTAACCAAAGCAGTACTGTCTTTACACCCACAATTACGTGAACATTTGCCAGTAGCGTTACTTAAAGATAGAAATTTGGTCTATTGGTTGGTGGCTTATGATTATGCCGCTGCTGAATATTTAGACTTTAATAGCTTAATCAAGGGTGAGATCATTGAGCTGCTGAGTATAAACGGTTTAGTCCTGCAGTATTTATCTGTCGAATATCAACAAGATAGAGAGGTGGTTAAAATTGCAATCCAACAAAACCCATTAGCTTTTGAATTTGCCGACTTATCTTTGCGCGATAATGATGATTTTGCTAGTGAAGCAATTAAACTTCACTTGGCAAATTATACATATATTTCGGAACGGCTCAAAAACTCATATGAGTTAGCCTACCAAACTGTAGCGCTAAATGGCTTAGCGGTACAGTTGTTGAGTGATAAATTTCAGCAGGACTGTAAAATTCGTGAATTGACCACACAAAATAGCAACTTAAACTGAAAATCCACTGATTAAAAATATCATTTTGAAAACATAATTCGTGTGCCAAGTGCAAAAACATTAAGTAGTTTAGTGATATAATCCACATTAAATTTAAATATTATAAGGTAAATAAAATGAGTAATGAACATTGGTTAATTGAAGAGTTAGAACAACATTTAAAAGAAAAGAAGGAAGCAAAATTTTCAGCTGAGCAAAAGAAAGTAATTGAATATTTTACAAACAATTATGCTAAAGAAAAAATTCAAAATTTGTCTCTTGAAAAATATACAAATATTTTTGATAAAAATAAACCAAGCGAAACAGAATATCTTTGTCATTTTTTGGAGATCACCAGCAGTGTTTTTGGTTCTTCACGTCCAGGAAATGCTACTCAATTTGGAATTTATAAAAGAAAAGATCAAAAACAAGGTGAATATTACTTCCCAAATAATTCAGATAACAAACCTGCTGACACGTATTTTAATGACAAAATAAGACCTATATTAGAAAGCCTTTGTAAAGAAATTAATGGCAATTTAGAAGATTCGTTAGTCAAAATTTTCAATAATGATGAAGATTCGCCGATTCAAGCAAAGCAGTGTTTATTGAAATTCGTTTATCTGAACAATATGGATAAGTTAATTAATATTTATAGAAAAGAAACTCTCCAAGCCATTGGAACAGCACTAGGTTTAGATCAAGAAAGAATTAAAAGTGATTCAATTCTAGAATTGAATTATGCAATTAGTAAAGAAATCATTAGAGAATTGAAACTCGATGAAGATGAGTCAAGAAATGTAAAATTATTTAACATTGGCGAAAGGTTATGGCAAATGTTTGGAGCAACATTCCCGATTACAGCAAAAAATACAATACTCTACGGTGCACCTGGAACTGGTAAAACTTATTCTACGATTAAATCAATTGAAGATGAGATAGTTTCTGCCGGAGGTAACATTGATAAACAATTTTGTCTCGTTCAATTTCATCCAAGCTATAGCTACGAAGATTTTATTGACGGAATTAAACCGACAAAAGTTGGAAGTGGTGCGGTTAATCTAGAGTTAGTTAATGGTAAGTTCAAAGAAATGTGTATCCGCGCATTTAAGGAGTTAGTCGAAGCAAATAAAATTAATCAAGAAGCAAAAAAATATTATTTTGTCGCCGATGAAATTAATCGTGCCGAATTATCTCGTGTCTTTGGCGAATTATTGCTTTGCCTTGAGGAAGATAAACGCTTACGATTCGAAGATGGTAAATTAATTGGAACCAAAGTCCAAACACAAAATTCTGCGCTGTGGGAACCCAAACACGCTGTAGTTATTGTCAATAAAGATAATGGTGATATGATTACTTTTGACGAAAAAGAAGGTAAATGGATCAGTATCAAAGATAATTCAAGCGTTAATAATAACCCTACAGACTATAACAAAGAACAACATACCATGTATTTTGGTGTACCAGAAAATTTATATTTTATTGGTACGATGAATGATATTGATCGCAGTATTGATAGCTTTGACATGGCATTACGCAGGCGCTTCTTCTGGAAAAAATGCGAATGTGATTATAATGTAATTACCAATCATTATCAAAATGATAAATTAGAACAAAATAATATTGCGGACTTTATTCGACAATGTGAAAACTTAAACAAACATATTTCTAGTGCTAGTGATAATGGTCTAAATTTGGGTAGTTCCTATGAGCTTGGGCATTCTTACTTCATGTCATCAGACAAAAAACTCACTGCAGCAAGCAAAAACGAGATGTGGGAGAATCATATTCAGCCCTTAATTCGTGAATATCTCCGTGCTTATACTGAAATTGAAATTAAAGATAAACTAAAAATTGCGAAAGCGAAGTTTCTTTCTGATACTGAACAAGAAGATATAAATAATGATAACTAATTTCAAGTTAAATGATAACTTAAATTTTAATTCAATCGGCTTGTCAAAAAAATCAGAGCATAGTAATGGTGTAGCGTATATTGAATATAAAATTAATATCACACCAAAGGACACGCAATTATTGTCAAATTTATATCTTGACTTAAAAACTTATCAACAGCAATCAAATAATCAAGTTTTATTTTTTGATAATGACAAAGAAAAACGCAGCTATAAAAATGCTTATGATGAATTAATTTTGCGGATAACTCCTGATGGAAAAGAAGGTTATCTCGCGCAAACGGGTAATTATATTGGTACTTTTAAATATAATGATGTTGATATTCAGATTAATTCACGTTTTGGCGATGCTTTTTTACAGCGGATGCTAAATTTTGCCAATAATATCTTTCTTGATGATATTTCTATTGCTGGCAAAGAGCAAAAATGTAATTCGCTACGCTGGATTATTTACTATCTATTTTTGCAAGCACTGGAAAAAGCTGCGTTACTTGGGTTTCCCAAGACTTACCAGACAGTAAAGCATCATGAGTTTACCTTATTAGGTCAGTTGGATATCAATAATTATATTCAGCGAGATATTCCATTTATGGGCAAAATATCCAGTAAATCTCGCGAGCAGCATTTAGTACCAGAAATTATTGATGTTTTAGCCGCCGCGGTACAAATAATTGCGAAAGATGAAACTAGTAATGGTTTATTGACTGGTAAATCCAATCTGCAGAGTTTTTTACGGCAATATCGTCGTAAGCAATTGGTTACCCAGCAGACGATTAATCAAGCCAAAACTCATAAATCTTTAGCCAATCCATTATTTATTGGTTACCGCCAAGTTTTAAACTATGCCGAGATGATAATTAAGCATAATAATGTTTTACCGAATGCGAGTAATGATCAACAAAAATCAACTGGCTTTATCATGAATGTGGCAGAATTATTTGAAATTTACGTCCGTAAATTATTGCAAATTAATTTCCCAGACTGGGCGGTTGAGTCACCAAAATTATTGGTTTATGAGGGTATGTTTTATCGGCGCAATATCATTCCTGATATTGTTATGACTAATGGTAAGCGCGTGGTTGTTTTAGACACCAAATACAAAACTATGAAATTTACGGAAAATAATCAATTTGGAATGGGTGATGTAGATCGTCATGATTTTTTCCAGATTCATACCTATATTAGTTATTATCAAAGTCGAGGCAAAGAAGTAGTCCTTGGGGGATTAATTTATCCATTACAGTATGATGATGATAATTTCAGAAATAAAGAAAGTCATCATCGCGGTTTATTTACCAAGCAGAATGAGTCACCGCGTTTTATCATTGATGGTATTAAAATAGCGAATAATGCCGAAGATCTAATTAAAGCTGAACGTGACTTCATTGAACGAATTAACGGGCTACTCATATCGCAACTGTGAGCTGTCTGCATGAGATCGAAAAACCGCTTACTATATTATGTGCTTGACTAAGTAGTTAATTGGTGCTAGAGAATTAGTTAAAATGATGGAATTAAATCATGATTAAGAAAATGATAAATTATAAACATAAAATGGACAGAATTTATATATTAAAAAATCCATATAATATAGAATTTAAATATGATATTAATGATTGTATTGAACAACTTAAAAAAATTAAGTTAACTTATGGTAGAACTTATATTGGAATTGTTCAATATAGTGGAAATGTTGTAGTTTCCAAAAAAATTAAATGGCGTAGTGATTGTGTTCTTGGTTATGAACACACTTCACTTTTTGAAAATGAATTTGAATTTGACATTGAAAAAAATGAAGATATTCCGTTTTATCGTAAACCATATTATAAACCATTTAATGATAATGATTCAATTTCAGTGTCTTTCAGACTTGGGTATCCAGAAGACATAGAAAAATTTATGGAACAGCAACGTAATATTCGTGAATGCCAACCAAGTTATAAATGGCATGCAATCACATTAAAAAACCGTAATAATAGAAGGAGATAACATGGAACTATTTTAATTAAACCATATCGCAACTGTGAGCTGTCTGCATGAGATCGAAAAACAGCTTACTATATTATGTGTTTGACTAAGTAGTTAATTGATTCTAGAGAATTAGTTAAAATGATGGAATTAAATCATGATTAAGAAAATGATAAACTATAAACATAAAATGGACCGGATTTATAAATTAAAAAATCTAAATAATGTAGACTTTAAATATGATATTAATGACTGTATCGAGCAACTTAAAAAAATTAAGTTAACATATGGTAGGCATTATGTTGGAATTGTTCAGTATAGTGGCAATGTTGTAGTTTCCAAAAGAATTAGGTGGCGTAATGATTGTCTTCTTGGTTATGAACGCACTACACTTTTTGAAAATGAGTTCGTGTTTGTAATTGATAAAAATGAAGAAATTTCATCTTGCGATAAACCACGTTGGGTACCGTTTAATTCTGATACTTCAATTTTAATTTCTCAAAGGGTTTTGGATTCATCATTTACAGAAAATTTTATTAATCATGAGCGTGATGTTCGTCAAAATGTACATGAAGTTAGTTATAAACATCGCGTACAATATATAAAAAAATACAAACTTAATCGTAGAAGGAGATAACGTGGAACTATTTGTCGGAAATAATGAAATATTTGCTGATTTTGATGATGGCTCTTTTGCGGGTATGTCACAATTAAATACGAGCTTCAAATCTTAATTAATGATGAAAGTGTAATATGAATAAATTTGTTTTTTTCCATTCAACGAATCTTATCGGAGACAATTCTTTATTTGACAAATTTATTGAACAATTACAGTATATAGAACGCTCACCATTTTTTGTGCAGCAGATAATTGTACCTTCAACAGCAATAGGTTTATGGCTCAAAAAAAAGATTACCCAGAAATTTGGCATTTGTGCCAATATTGATTTTGTTGTGCTAACTGGACCAGTTATTGAAAATATATACCGCGATAATTTTCCTGAGCATGAAATTTTTGATTTTGAGCAGGCAACTTTCATTCTTTATGATCTTTTGTTAGCTCAGATAAATTCAAATTCTGAAAGTAATTTTAGCATTATCCAAGAATACATTAGCAATAACAATGAGATTGATATTTATAAAGTCTACCAATTGGCACGGCAGCTTAAGGAAGTATTTTTTGAATATCTATTCATGCGTACCGATGAGTTACTTTCTGGCGCTATTTGGAACAATGACACCAGTATTATCTGGCAACGCCCTTTTTGGGATCAATTGCTCAAGCACGTGCATGAAATTGAGCATAAAATCTTATTTAGTGATATTTATCAGTATTTTTTAAATAATACACCACCCAAATTACCCAAACATTTATTTATTTTTGCTTTACCTACTATCTTTCCATCGCAGCTCCAGATACTGGCGTCTTTAAGTACAAAGCTCTCCATCTCATGGTATCATCTACAAATTAGTAATCATTACTACGGTGATTTACTTGACTATTCTACCCGTAGTAAGCTTGAACGTAAAGTTTTGGGCTATCCTAATTTAAATTTAGAAGACCTTTACTTAATAGATGGTAACCCGCTTGTCGCAAATTTAGCTCATCAGTCACGCGAATTAACCGAGCTCCTCCTTAGTAATCTCATTAATTTTGATGCTACTATTTGTGAAGCTACCGACTGCGTAGCTAAAAATGCACTTGAACACATTCAAATTGATATCCGTAATATTGTTAACCGCATTAATCCAGATTATCGATTACTAGCTCATCAAGATTATTATGCTGACCCTATTAACCTAAAGGAAAATGATACAAGTATTACTGTTAATATCTGTCACACTAGAATGAGGGAAGTACAAGTTGCATTTAATGTCATTGCACGTGAAATTCAAAACAATGGTTTTTCACTTGATGAGATATTATTAACCGCTCCTGATATTGATCAATACGCTGCCTATATAAGTGCGGTATTTCATGAAGAATATTTAAGCGATCCAGCACTGGATAAAAAGATAAAGATTCCTGTTAATATTACAGGGAATCGCAATTCGCGCTTTATTTTGGTACTTGATACGATACAGCGCTTGTTTAATGTCCCATATCGCCTTCCTGTTAGTTTTTTTGGCGATCTTATGGCTAATTCAACAATTATGAATAGTTTAGCTCTTACAGAAGAAGATGTGGAGCTAGTGAAAAAATGGTTAAATGACAATAATATTCACTTTGGTTATGATGTTGATGACTATCGCGAACTAAATATTGGTGATGCAGACTTATATAGCCTAAAACGATTAGTCCATAATCTAACTTTAGGGCTTTGCTTGCCTGCTCAAGTTTTTGAGGATAGCCTTGCTCAGTATTGTGGAAATTATCCAGCAGCACCATATGATAATCTTGATTTCGCATCTATTTCTTTGCTAGAAAAACTTATCATGCTAATTGAGCTTACGCATGATATTCGCAGCTTATTTTATTGTGATGAAACAAATTATAGGGATATTAGCAGTGACGAATTAAAACATATAGTCATTAAAATTCGTGATACACTTTTTAGCCATCCTGAAGATCAATTGGAAATTGATAAATTTATTTACGCGATTAATGTTGATTTACAACTACCTTTAAACTTACCAATTGTTAATCAAATTATTAACGATAATATCGGCATAAAAGGAAGACTTCGGTTTAATGGTGCAATTACATGTACCTCTCTTGCCAATGTTCGTAACATTCCGTTCCAAATGATTTATATCCTCGGGCTTAACTTTGGCGAATCGCCGCGCACTTTTGAAATCAACCAGATGAGCTACTTAGCCCGTAACTGGCACGCAGGAGACAGAAATTATAATCATGAAGATAAACAAATATTTCTCGAGACCATTTTAGCTACCCAGCAAAAATTGGTTCTTAGTTATATTGGACGCAATGAGAATGATAATAGCATCAAAGAACCATCAACATCGTTGAGTTTATTGTTAGAAACAATGAAAAATAGCTTTATTGATGGTGAAAACTACATAGATCAAATCACTACGCTTCATTCTTTGCATCCCTTTCTTAATAATAAGCAAGAACTATACTCTGGATTTTGGTCATTAGTAACAGGAGTGACGGAGGAGGCTTTTAAAGACAAGCGCTGGGATAATTCAAGTCAGTTTGCTATGTCTACGATTGATCATCATAAACTTCAGCAAATATATGTACTTACTGCTCTTCAGTGGATTAATTGTTTAAGTTATTCAAATGCCAATCTTAATCGTATGCTAGAGATCAATAATTTTGACAATAATATGAGATTTGAAGACTTTGAACCATTTGAACTACTATCTGCAAAAATAGCAATTCAACTTTATCAGGTGTTTAAAAAATTAGATTTGGATACGCTTAAAATATATCATACAAATAATAAACTTTATAATCATATAAAGTTACTTGGAATTATCAACAATCAACAATTGGGCATAGAGCAGTATAACAAATATTATCAATTATATATTTCTTATGCTGAATACTCGGGACAGGATAAATATTATTTTGAATTACCAGTTGGGCGCCTTTTAATTAAAGATAGTTTTTTACTAAAAAATAACACGCTATATTTATTAAACCCATTTCAGCGAATTAATTTTAGTGACAAAAAAAGTCGTTTAAGTCTTAATCTCAAAGCGCGATATGTAGTTTGGTATAGTATTTTGAATCATAAAAACACCATTTTTCGCGATATAAATAATAATCAAGTTAACTTAATGCCAGATTTAAAAATAGTTGATTTTATCTATCACCCTGAAGCAGGCGTTTCAGAATCTTTCACGGCGCAAGAAATTAAAATATCAATTATAGACCCAGATAACTTGTTCCATCTTATGGAAGAATTTTATATTAACAGTCTTTGTTCTAGAACATTGTTAGATAATGAGTTAATTAATCAAGTAATTGCCAAACTAAACCAAGGTCTGGATGAGAGCAGTATTTTGTCAGATTTGATTAACACCATTTCTGATGATTTTACTTATCAGCGGTTTGAAAAATATGAGCGAGATCCTCTTTGGGCAAATGATTTTAATAATCTAGATGATAACAAACAGTGTCTTGTTTCTGTAATTGATGCAGCAAGAATTTTTGCACAGGTAATTGAGAATGAATAACTCTACTCATCCATTAACGAAAATATCGTTTCAATCAAACTCCTTTGCAACAGCAATTGAAGCCAGCGCAGGGACAGGTAAAACCTGGACAATTGAACGCTTATTCATTAAAGCTTTACTTGAAAAAAGTGCGGAAAAAAATTTTAATATAAAAAGTATCTTAGTCGTAACTTTTACAAAGGCTGCGGCTGCCGAACTACGCGCAAGAATTTTACACCAGTTAAAGAATACTATATCATTATTAGTCCTTTATAAAAATAATAAATTAATTGATGATAGCGACCTATTTGTCCGTGAGTTTATTTTATGTCGAGATTATCAAATAATTGCAACCGATATTGCAGTTTTGACTAGAGCTGCACAGTTATTTGATCAAGCTTCAATTTTTACTATCCACGGCTTTTGTCAAAAAATAATTAAAGACTATCCACTAGAGTGCAAAGTTAGTTTACCATTTGAAATCATGACCGATAATGAAGATATTATTAGCGAGTTGGTCCATTCTTTTTACCGAGAGCAAATTTTAAATAATCCGCTTTTTAGCGATAACTTGCAACAGGTAATTACAAATTTAGAAAGCTTATTTAAGGCTGACTATTCGTCATCCATAATCCAAAAGATATATAACAAGTTGCCTAAAGATTTGCTTGAGATTGATAATAACCAGTATCGGCTTAAATATCAGTCTGATGATAACGCTGGACTAAAGATTTTTAGCGCTGAAAAAATTGAAGTTAGTCAAGGGTTAAAAGTATTAATTACTAAGGTAAGTCAATATATAATTGAACACTATCCTAAATATCGCAAGCTTAGCAAAAAAATTAGTTTTGATGAATTAATCCAGCTTGTTGCAGATGCAGTACTAAATTCAAATCGCTTTGCAGATAAGCTGTATACCGCTTACCCTGTTGCTTTTATTGATGAGTTTCAAGACACTGATATTAAGCAATGGGAAATTTTTAGCGCTATTTATCAGTTAACGGCAACTAAGCGTGGTAATCTAATTGTTGTCGGTGATCCTAAGCAAGCAATCTACCGCTTTCGCGGCGCTGATATTGACACATATATTCATGCCGTGCATAATGAAATTCGACAAACTAGTACACTATCTGAGAACCGCCGTTCACATCCTCATATTATGAATTTCATCAATCAACTTTTTGCAGAAAAAAACTTAGCCAGTTACCCTAATATCCTCGGTAATGGTGTTCTCTATGATGCAGTAACCCCATGTGTTGCACAAGAAAATCTTCTTGAGTTGCCTAGTCATAAGCAATTAAACCAAATTGCCAACAACAAGGGTTTAGATCTAGAATTTTATGACGAAAAAGTACAAATTATTGCATTTAACCATGAAACTTACCGACTCAAAAATGGTGAGGATTATATCCTTAATGCCATGGCACTTGAGATTTTAACCTTATTACATGCACGTCCTACTCTAAAAGGTAAGATTGCTATTTTAGTAACTAGAAATCAAGAAGCGAGTAAAATAGTAAATTTTATGCGCCAATTTGGAATTAAAGCATCTGAGCTAAAATTAACCAGCATTTTTGCTACAACAACGGCCTTAGAACTATTAAACATTATTCGTGCAATTGTTGATTTAAGCAATATTAATAATTTTAATTCAGCTATTAGTGGGCGTATTTTTAATTTTGAACTCAACAAGCTAGCCAACAAAGAACAATACATTTCTGAGTTTGAAACATTATACGCTAATTTTTTTAAATACCAACGTTTATTTAACCATGCTGGAATTATGTCTTTAATTTATGAATTAGTGGCAGATTCCGCACAACAAAAAAACCCAATTTCACACCGTGATTTAGCTAATTTTTTCCAATTGGGCGAGATATTACATAAAAACAGCACAAATTTTTCTAATAATTATGATTTAATACATTGGTTTAATAAAAAAATATTAGATTCAAATAACATTCAAGATAATGATGTTAATAGCTGTGATAATGAGGAGTTGATTCGCCTTGATAATGACGATGAACAGATTCTTATTACGACACAGCATAAATCTAAAGGTTTGGAATTTGATATATTATTTTGTCCATATTTCAAAGCCGAAGATAAATATTTCAATAAAAATGGCGAAGTTGATGGGAAATATTTAACTTCTCGTATGCCTCGCTATATAACTCAACGAGTTGGGGAAAAAAGACGTAAAAATAAAATTGTTCTTGATAATGATAATGCTCAATTATTAAACGTTTCTCATGCGGATAATGCCGAAATACAAAGATTAAATTATGTCTCGTTAACTAGAGCCAAAAGCAGACTTTATATTTATTTGACACCAACTCGCTTAAATGCCAAAAAAACTAGTTATTCTCATAACAGTAAAACACCAGCGATTCATAAATTATTTGGTTTTAATTGTGAAGATCCAAATGATAATCAGCATAATATCTTTGATTACGCTGCAATATTTAACCGCCCAGATGCTGCGCTTAAGCGCTCTGATTTGCTTCCAGGCGTTGTAATCTACCATCGTCTAGTTAGACGTGATCAGCTGAAGCGATTAAGACTTCTTGTTTTAGATAGTGAAAAATCACATTCACAAGCTTTACGTTATGTGTCTTCTAATAAATTTATGCTTACAAAGTTTGAACAAAGTTACTCTTCGATTGTTCAAAGCTCTACGATAAATGAGCACGATTATTATTGTGCTGATGATCTGATTGTAGCCGAACAACACGAACGAGTTAGTGCAAAATATCGTTATAATATTTTAGATGGTGCAGTTAGCAATATTAGTGAATCAATCAGCGGCGCTAAATTTGGCTTACTTTATCACGAGTTATGTGAAAACTACCCGTTGAATGCTTTGAAATTAAGAACAATCCTTCTGCGTCACAATGTTCCAGAACATTTCTCAGAGCAATGTCTTGGTATGGTTAGTGAGTTATTTAATAAACCGTTATTTCCAGATGGCACAACTCTAGCTCAAATTAATGCATCAAGGAACTATCAGACAGAGTTTGAATTTTATATGATTATTAAGAACAAAATAAGTTTTATCTCTGATGTTACAACTATTCTGGCTAAAAACTATGGAACTGAGCATCCCTATACGCAAGCCTGCTCTAGATTAGGAAACATTAGCCCCGGATTTTTAAAAGGATTTATTGATTTACTATTTGAGCATCAAGGTAAGTTTTGGGTTTTAGATTATAAAACCAACACTCTTGACTCTTATAGAGCCTGTTCGGATGATAATCTATTGATTGATGCGATGGCACACCATAATTATTATTTACAATTTATCTTGTATTTGGTTGCTACAAAAAGACATTTAGAGTTTATGTACAACATTAATGATGCTAGCGAGTTATTAGGTGGCGCGATTTATTTATTTGTCAGGGGTTTTTATCTGGAAAATAGCACGCATAATGACGGTATTTTGATAGATACTAAATGTATTGCAGTGGTAAAAGAAGTAGATTTATTATTGGGGGGAGTTGTTTATGGATAAATTTGCCATGGTTACCAAGACATTACTTGAGCAATGTAGTCTACCTTTACATAGTGATGACTCGATTTTAGTGCTTCGTAAAATTGTATCAGATTTATTTGAAGCTATGGAAGCTGGAGATAGCTGTATCCAGTTGCATTCAGATGAAGAAATTAAAGTGTTATGTGCGTCAGGATTGGCACAAGTTATCTGTTCTGCAAGATTACCTAATGTGCCATTGTGTATTTATCAAGTTGAAGGATTAAATTTTTTATATTTAACAAGATATTACTATTATGAAAACAGGATTAGTCTAATTATTTCACAGTTATGTAATGCTTCAACTTCAATTGATAAAAGTAAAATTAATTCTACTCTTGAGCTGTTGAAAACTAAGTCACAGCAGTTTGATTTTCCGAATCAAGGTCAATATCTGTCGATTAAAAAGAGTTTGCAACAAAAATTTAGCATTATTACTGGAGGACCAGGAACAGGTAAAACGACGTCCGTCGTCTTAATCCTTTGGGGACTTTTTCAAATTTATGGTAAAGATCTTAAAATCTTGCTTGGTGCTCCAACTGGCAAAGCAGCACAACGAGTTAAAGAATCATTGCAAGATAACCTTGATAATATTGAAGATAATCTAAATTTGGATATTTCAGATATTCGTAACTTTCTAAATAATAATGAATCTTGCGGTACAATTCACAAATTATTAGGTTATATTCATCAATCTATTTATTTTCGTTATAACAATGAGAATAATCTGGGTGCAGATGTTTTAATTATTGATGAGTCATCAATGATAAGCTTACCACTTTTTTATAAGCTAATTAGTGCGATAAATATCAGCAAAATTAAGCATTTAATATTTCTTGGTGACCCTAATCAACTTTATTCTGTGGAAGAGGGGTTTGTGTTTAATTCTTTAGTAAATGCCAGCTCAGCACCTTACTATGTGAGTGCACTAACAATTAGCAAGCGAAACCAAGGTGATGTTAGCAGATTGGCTAAAGCAATTTTAGACAATAATTCGGCACTAGTGATGGACATCTTAAACAATAGTAAGTTTGTCTCAATTCAGCGACCGAATCAACAGTTTATAATGCATAGTATCCTCTATGGCACAAATAATATTTTTGAATTTATTGAGTATTGTCAAAATAAGACTGAAATTAATAACGCTAACGAGATAAAAGATTTATTTAAGCATTATACTCGCTGCGCCGTACTTTGTATGACTAATCTCGGTAAGCTTGGTGTTGTGAATCTTAATTCTGAAATTGAACATCTGATAAAAACGAAAATAGTTTGTAATGAACCTTGGTACTCTGGTAGGAGTATTATGATTCTAAGCAATGAAAAAAGCCTTAATTTATTTAATGGAGATATTGGTATTTGTCTTATTTTAAATGGTAAGCCACGTGTATATTTTGACAACGGTCGAAGTTTTGTACCAGAGATACTACCGAAACACCAGTTATCTTTTGCAATGACCATACACAAATCCCAAGGTTCTGAATACGAGATGGTTAAGATAATTATACCAACAGCCATTACGAGTAATTTATTATCCAAGGAGCTGATTTATACTGCTGTTACTCGTGCTAAAAAATCGGTGGAAATATTTAGTGATATAAATAATATTACCTCGCTAAAAGCTACAATTCGACAGAGTACCCTTAACTTGAATATTATGTAAACTTGATGGCAGCATATCTGGCTCACAGCAATTACGTTAGCCGTGCTAATCACTTATAGCACGGCTTTGTAACAATATTAATAAACTCACACGATTTGCACAAAATCACGCTTCTCATTACTCCACTCCAGCATATGCCCAGAATGAACATCATAAATCCAAGCGTTTAGCGTCAGTTCTTTGCGTGCAAGCATTTCACCAATCCCTGGGTAGGTTTTAAGATTTTGCACCTGATGTAAAAGATTAATTCGCACACCTTCAGCAGCATCTTTAGGCTTATTGATTTTAAACCCAGCTTTAATTAGCCCCAACCAGTTATCCAAACCGATATAACCCAGCTTATCATCACCTGTTGCAACCGAGGCTTTCACCGCTCCACACTCTGTGTGTGCACAGATTACTATATTACGAACGCCCAATTCAGCAATGGCATATTCAATTGCAGCAATCTCACTATAGATATTATCTGGCATATATGGAGGAACGACATTTCCCACATTGCGCACAATAAATATTTCACCGATATTAGCCGAGAAAAATGCATTTGGATTAAGTCGGCTATCAGAACAAGTAATCAGTAGAGTATGCGGTTTCTGCCCTTGAGCAAGAGTAGTTATCAGCTGCTGATTATTCTGCGCATAGTGGCTGACATATTTAGTAATCCCGTGACGGAGTACATCATTTGCAGAATGAGTTACTCCAGACTTTTCTAATAAATCCTTAATCTGATGTTCCGCAATAGTAATATGATAGCTCTTCTCACCAAAAGTATTAGCAATAATGATATTCTGCTGATAATCTTTCATTGAATGAAAGACTACTTTAAGACCAGCCTCAGTCAATTCATCGGCAATGCTAATCAGATGTTTAGCCCCACCACTATCAATATTATGCAAATCTGCAAATTCAAAAACCACAAATTGTAATGCCTTATGATTTTGTACAAACTCTTTAATATTCGCAAGTTTCTCGTAAGAAAGAAAAGAAATATTCCCAGCTAAACCAACCCGTAAGACGTTATTATTAGTCCACAATTTAATTTCAGCGCGAGTACGTAACATTCTAAACCCGACGATAATAAATGCCGCCAATAACCCCGTTTGGATTCCGCTCACTAAATCAGTACAGATAATTGCAAAAAAAGTAATAAAATAGATCAGTACATCAACTCGATCACTTCTCCACAAATCAATTACCTGCCGAATATTCATCATCTTAAATGCCGCGGCCAGCAAAATACCAGATAAAACCGCAACAGGCATATTTTCAATAAGTTGTGGCGCAAAATAAACCACGGCTAAGACAATAAATGAATGAAAAATTGCCGCACGTCTGGTTTTGGCTCCTGCTAAAACATTAACAGATGAGCGTGCAACAACTCCCGTAACAGGGATTCCGCCAAAAATTGAGGTCCCAATATTTGCAATCCCCTGCCCGATTAATTCCTGATTTGGATTATGTAAATCCCCTTTACCCATCAGATCAACCGCGCTACTCGAAAGCAAGGTTTCCAGTGATGCCAGAATAAATACTTCCAAAGCTGTTATTAATAATCTATGCCAATTATGAATTAAACTAAAGTCAATAATTTCTGGATGAATCAAATCATGCGGAATTTCTCCGACTACATTGACATTTATCCCAGTAAAATGAATAATTGCCATTGGAATAATTACAGCAAAGACAAAGGAGTAAGCACGAGGTAGATAATGCGGAACTATACTCAATATAACAATAGTCAGTACAGTTAATAAAACTCCAGCTGAGCTGATATGGCGTAAATAAAGATGAGCATGACGAACAGTCATTCCGATGGTATTATTGTCTGGTTCAGCAAGCTGAAAAATATGTGGTAATTGCTCAAAAAATAACAGAAAACCAATCCCTGCGGTAAAAGCCAAGATTAGAGATAAAGGAATGTACTTAGTCACTCGACCGAGCTTAGATACACCAAACACAATTTGTAGTACACCACAGACAAATCCAGCCACCAAAAGTCCTGCAAAGCCGAACTCATTCATAGTATTTGCCAGCAATACCGACATAGCAACAGCTGGCCCAGTCACGCTTAGACGGCAGCCACCAAATAATGCGCCCAAAATACCACCGATGACAGCTGAAATCAAACCGACTTCCGCGCCAACTCCAGTTGCCAACGAAACCGCCAATGATAACGGAATCGCAACAAATGCGACTGCAATTGAAGCGCCAATATCTTCACGCAGATATTGTTTTCTAAATATTGGCTTTATTTCACCACTTAAAAAACGCAATAATGATGCTCTATATCCCATCTTTAACCCCTACCCAAACTCAAAATAACCAGCAAATAAACTATCTTTAAGCATCTCAGATTGTTGCTGCTCAATCAATAATGCATTTTTTACTGCTGAGTCTTGTTCCATCAGTGCAAAAAAATTACGAATCTTAGGAAATGCTGTTAAACCCACTAAATTTTCACCACGGCTATGTTTTTTACACCAGCGCAATAAACCATAAGCCTGAGCATCAACAATTGTTGCACCAGTTGATAAGAAAAATCCATTCTCGGATAAATTATTATCAAGATATTGTAATATTGCCAGCAACCGAGCCTCTGCTAATTCACGAAATTTATCGACATAATCATCTTCAACAAAACGGTTTGGATAATTAAAATGTTGAAATGCGGGATGTAATGTAGAAGATAGATAAGATAGCCATTGATAAATTAGCACTCTGCCATCACTGCCATGTGGCGGACATACGCTACTGTCTGAATACTTATCCACTAGATAAAGTAAAATTGCCAGATTTTCACCAACAACGACCTCACCATCTTTTAACGCTCCCACTTTACCAGCTGGATTAATTTTACGGAATTGTTCGCTTTGTCTTATTTCAGGACTGGTAATCCCAACCTGATAAGGTGTTTTTAGCCACTCTAAAGTAATTTGCGAACCCAAAGAGCAAGCTCCAGGAATAATAAATAAAATTGGTTGATCTTTCATCTTTCTCTCCAAGAATAGGCATTATAGTATACTAATTTCATCAGATAATCAAGCTTTGTTGTAACTGCTCGGACTATTTTGCAATAGAGTCGTGGCTAAGCTCCTCATGTACTTCTCATGTGCTTACGCCTTATTTAGCAATGCTTTTAGTAAATTAAACTTGCTTGCTAGTTCTGCTTTATCATCAATTTTCTCAAAGCGACGCTTGGCTTCATCGACAATATTATGCCCGCCCAGCTCTGCCAAAAAACGTGAACGCTCTCGAGTTTCTACCGCTCCAGCTTTACGACGTTGCTCACAATAACTAATTGTTAGTTCATATTGTGCACGGGTAATCCCAACGTACATCAAACGCCGCTCTTCCTCAATTGTACCCTGAGCGATTGATTCCTGATGCGGTAAAATTCCTTCTTCACAGCTAATTAAAAAAACATAGGGGTATTCCAGCCCCTTAGACGCATGTAAGGTAGTTAATTTCACCGCATCGGGTTCTTCTTCATTTTGCCCGTCAAGTAAACTAATCAACGAGACGGTTTGAATCAGTTCTGGTAAAGTTTTATTATCATTTTCACCTTTTTTTGCTAACCATTCAACAAAACTAACTACATTGGCGTAACGCTTCTCGGCAGCCTTAACCTCTTCACAATCATAGAGATAAGCTTCATATTCAATTGCTTTTAAAATCGCATTAAGTAAATCTCCAGCAGGTTCTTTAGTTTGGCGAAATTGGATATCGTTAATAAAATTACCAAAATCCAAAACATTTCCTAATTGCGCGGGGTTACATTCCGCAGCAAAGCCTTCCTCAAATAAAGCCGCAAAGAGCGAAATTCCACGACGGGTAGCATAGGTTGATAATTTATCAATGGTAGTTTGCCCAATCCCCCGTTTTGGCGTAGTTATCGCACGAATAAATGCAGTATCATCATCATCGTTGAGAATTAATTTGAGATACGCCATAATATCTTTGATTTCAGCTTTATCAAAGAATGATTGTCCGCCTGAGATGGTGTAAGGAATTTTATAATTACGTAGCGCCTGCTCCAAAATCCGAGACTGATAATTACCTCGATATAAAATCGCGTAGTCAGAGAATTTATGCTGCGCATTTAATTGATGAAGCATAATCTTACGCACCACCATATCTGCTTCAGCCTCTTCATTGGGGCAAGCGATAATTCGAATGGCTTCACCAGTACCAAATTCACTCCACAGTTTCTTTTCAAAGAGCTTGGGATTATTTTGAATTACCTGATTGGCGGCATTTAAAATCGTAATGGTTGAACGGTAGTTCTGCTCTAGTTTAATAATATTGAGATTTGGATAATCTTGATTCAGTAAGCGTAGATTTTCACTGTCCGCACCACGCCAAGCATAGATTGATTGATCATCATCACCCACCGCAGTAAATTGCCCTTGGGTTCCAGCAAGCATCTTGATTAGCTGATATTGACAGACATTGGTGTCTTGATACTCATCAACCAGCAGATAGCGGATTTTAAGCTGCCATTTATGCAGTGCTGCGAGATTATTTTTAAATAGTTCTACTGGTAATTTAATTAAATCATCAAAATCAATGGCTTGATAAGTTTTAAGCGTGTCTTGGTATTGTTGATAAATGCTGGCAACTACCCGATCAAATTCTTCTTTCGCTACTGCAACTGCCGCATCGGGATTAATAAAACTATTTTTCCACAGTGAAATTTGCCCCTGAATACTGCGAATCAAGGATTTATCGGTAGTTTGTGCCAAATCGCTGATAATTTTACCACTATCATAACTATCTAACACCGAGAAATTAGCTTTATAACCAAGCGTTGCCGCTTCCGCACGAAGGATTTTTAGACCTAGAGCATGGAAAGTACAAATCGTGAGTCCACGCGTTGCTAAACCATTCACTAGTTTAGTTGCTCGTTCCTGCATCTCTTTAGCGGCTTTATTGGTGAAGGTAATCGCTGTAATATGCTTTGCTTGCATGCCGCGTTCACGAATTAAGTAAGCAATTTTATGAGTAATCACACGCGTTTTACCGCTACCTGCACCAGCTAAAACTAAAAGAGGGCCTGAGCAGTACTGTACGGCTTCGCGCTGTGGAGTGTTTAATTTATTAAGAAGTTCTTGCATATGTGATAAAATTTTGCTCTACTAAAATACGGTATTGTAACTGATTTAAGGGGTTTAGATGGCACGCTACGCAATAGGTGATATTCAAGGATGCTACAAACAGTTTATGGAGCTACTCCAACTGATTGATTTTAATCCAAGTAAGGATGTTTTATACTTAGTTGGCGATCTGGTTAACCGTGGACCACAATCACTGGAAGTGCTTAAATGGGTCTATAAAAATCAGGATAGCGTAATTACGGTACTGGGAAACCATGATATCTACTTACTTGCACGCTTTAATCATCTGGTAAAACTTGATAATGATGATACTTTAAGCGATGTAATTCGTGATAAAAATATCAATAAGTATATCGACTGGCTAAGATCATGTCCGTTAGTATACCATGATAATCAATATATTATGGCTCATGCGGGAATATATCCACAAATGGATTTTAACGAACTGCTTCATATTAATCACTCCGTGTCGAATCATTTACAATCCGCTGATTATGTCCAATTCATCGAAAGCATCTTTGGTAATAAACCTAATTATTGGTCAAGTGATCTCAGCAGCCTCAAAAAGATGAAATTTGCAATTAATTCCTGTACTCGGATGCGTTTTTTGGAACGAGACGGATTTGCGCTAGATTATCGCTATAAAGGCGATTTGGCAAATATGCCAGAACACTTAACCCCGTGGTTTCACACGCCATTTGATCCAAGTATTAACAAAAAAATTATCTTTGGACACTGGGCTGCTCTCGGTTTCTTTCATGAAGAATGTTATATTTCACTGGATACGGGTTGCGTATGGGGACGTAAACTAACAGCAATGAATCTGGAAAATTATGAGCTGGCTCAAATCGCTTACAGCAATGACTAAACCACTACTAGAATACCCCAATCATCCTGAATTTGAAGAATTACTTAATTCTTGTGGTTCGATGACTAAACAACTTGAAGCGCTTGGACGACATTTGTCTGTCACACTTCTCTATGAGGGGATTATTGATAATTACTTTCACCGCTATATTACACTAAATCTCAATCAAATACCAGTAGTACTGGCTTGCAGTAATGCGTTACTAGAGCATGAATTTTTTGCAAAGTTGTTACAAAATGCCAATACAACTCCAATTGGCAAGTTTTTATTTGCCAGTGGCTCTGCAGTAACTCGCGATAGCAACATGGAGTTAGACCTCATCCACAGCACTATTATCAACGATCCACGTCTGCAGGATTATTTTCAGCAGCACAAATATCAACTGGAGCAATTATTCTGGCAACGTAAATCAATATTTCACTACCAGAATCAACGACTTAACCTAATTGAAATCATTCTCCCCGAGCTTGAAGAGTTTTTTGAATCCTAAACTATGTGATCTATCTCATATCACTACTATTGAATAAATATTTAAATCAGCTAGTTCGATGCCTGAATTTTATATAGTCTAAAGGTTTAAAATCATGACCAACCAATCCAATAATTTTATGTTGAGATAATTCCTCTATGGTTTGTGGAAGTCCATTCCGTACCGCATAGTCCCGAGTACAATATAGCCCAATATATTCATGGCGAAGAAATCTATTCTCTAAATTATCACCTTGAATATAATCCACTGATAATACTAAATCCAGTTGAGGATCTAGCCAAGTTCTAATAGATGGATAGAAGCTAAGATTTAATTTTATATTTGGATATTTTTGTAGAAATTTATGTATATGAGGACAAATTAATCTATTTGAAACAAGAGTTCCAAGTGCTGCATTCACAGTACCGCAAGCTTTATCATATGAAGTAATATCTTCATGAGTACTTACAATTTTTTCAATAAATAATGGAATATGCTTACAGTTTTTATATATATGAGCACCATAAGCAGTTAATTCAAATCGTTTAGATGTCCGGATTACAAGCTTTTCCCCTAGAACTGCCTCTAATTCAGAGATACGTTTACTAATTGTTGAAGCATGTATGTTAGTTTTTTCTGAACATGCTTTCATGCTTTTAGCTTCGCACAAATTAATGAATAATGCAATATCATCTAACATAATAATAACCTTTTAACTTCTCATCTATACTCTGATCCATACTCGAAGTATTTGAATTTTGGACGCGAAGGATTGATGAAAAAGACGACGCCGTGTAGTTAGAACTACAGAAGAAGTCTTTTTTGAAATTCGACAAAATCCAAGACTCAAAGACGATGAGTATATTATCGCTTCTCACTGCTGATAGTTAGCCTCGTGCTCAATAAACCTGTCCGGCTTCTTATTAGTCAAATGACTACAATGAGAAGCTACTCTCAATTTCTAATAGATTTATCAAAAATATGATTCACATCTTTTATTTTTTACGTCCAAATGGAATCATTCTTAGTAACACCTCATTTTTATCTATAATATGATGTTTTAATGCTGCTAAAACATGAAGTGCAACAAATGCAATCATAACATTAGCCAATATTTCATGAACTTTGCTAATCAGTCCACTAGCAGAATCTGATTGTGCACCTATTATTGCTGGTAAAGTAAACATGCCCCAAAATTTCAACGGATAACCATACGCATTAACCATCAGAACTCCTGAAAGAGGAATTGCCAGCATGAATAAATATAATGCCAGATGCCCAAGTTTTGCAGCGTGACGTTCCATAGTTGACAAGGACTCAACTGGTCTAGGATAAAGAGCAAATAATCGCCACACTACTCTAATTATCAATAAAGCTAAAATCGTTAATCCAGTTTGTTTATGAAAAGGTAATACCCCCTAAAAAAAGTGCTATTGATAAGTAGAGAGATTTACAATATCGA
>ERZ650304.153-NODE-153-length-43563-cov-17.601843_pt1 | contig 43563 bp, 45 predicted proteins | sample MGYA00376240_ERZ650304 | MGnify/ENA primary metagenome ERZ650304 (study PRJEB26733, sample SAMN07839271) | wastewater metagenome | biome: small river; feature: stream; material: water | place: USA: North Carolina | collected 2016-03-01 ... | reverse complement strand
GGATCTCTTTATTTTCATCAAGACACTTTAGACAGTACGAGGGATGTGGGTTATTGCAGAACTGCGGGGATCGAACCACAATGGTTTTACCGATATTCTGCTTTAACCAATCAGCGGTAAGTACAAAGGTTTTACCGGTGTCATCAAAAGCATATCTGGACACTAGGTCATTCATATAAAGGGGATGAATGGTTTTACGCATCCCCCCTTTGGTACCACAATCTTCTTGCTCAATGATTGAGTTTAGAAATACCCGACTGATGTATTTCATACCAGCACCGCCAAGAGCGGTCATAATCCCACGAGAAGCAGATGCTGAGCGGATGTTATCAAACAGTGCTGGAATATTATCAAGATCAATCCCTTCGCTTAGCGGTTTTTGGATCAAGGGTTGTTCATCACCCAGCTCACCAAAACCTGCCTCTGCACCATATGTTCCAAGCATCTTCATTCGGTTAACACCGTAATATTTGCTTGGATAAAAGTTTGCAGATGGATCATCTTTGAGACCTTCTCGATCGATTTTCTCGATCTCCTTTTTGATCATGGTCTGAACAACAGGATCTTGAAGACGATCTTTGTGTTCCTCGTAGAGTTCCTTGACTCGTTGCACTACCCGAGGATTAGGCAGGATTGCTTTTTCCGTAATAGTCGGTGAGGTGATCTGAGTCAAACCCTCTAGCATACCAATTGCTTCATGGTACCTTAGTAGTTCAGGAACAGTGATCTTGGTTGGATCAGGATCATCCTTACTCTTTGCTAAGTTCTTAGCCACCATTCTATCGACATATCCCCCGAACCTTTTATTAAGGTAGGGGATCTTGTCTCCAAACGGGTAACAGAGTATCATGCCGTTCACTACGGCATTACCCACACAGGTCTTTACGGCATCCTTTTGGTTAGGTAAAATCCCTGGACCTAACTCAATCAAATCATTGGTGTTAAACAACGCTTTTCTTTTATCAGACAATTCAATGAACAACATACCGTTCATTTCTTCATTGATAAAATAAAGCTTGTCATCATCGATGTGATGATAGATGCGATAAGGATAATCCTTCTGATCCACTTGGGAAAACCGACCATCTGTTTGTGGAGCACCGTCTACGATCACTGACAGGATAGATAAAATCCATTCTTTGTTCTCGTAGGCTTTGGCTTTTAAAGCCAACTGAAAGTAAGTTGATTTATCCATTACCCTGCCCCTCTAAAATGATCTGATCGACATAGCTGCATGCCTGAGCAACCCAGTTAGGGTCTTTAAAGTAACGATTTAACAACTCTTTGGTTAAGCTAACATAGAGTGTCTTGGAGGTGTTGGTTGCAACAATAAACGCATATAAGTTTACCGCTGCTTCTTTAGGGGAATGAATCACTCGTTCTACAACCCTTTCTCTGAATATGTTCAGATAGGGAGCCAGTGCTGTTCCAATCTTAAACTGTCTAGATTCGATTAGTTCAATCACAACAGCTGGATGCGGGTTTCGAGTTTTCAATGATTTGAGAATCTTGATTTTCTCGGTAACCTGATCATCATTGAATACTAGCAAAGGAGTGATACTAGATAGTTCAACATTCAAAGTGGCTTTGGCATGACTATAGGTGCGATCAAAGAAGCCATCTGATACATCAATGATATACGATGCGATCTGAAGAAGGTCTAGATTGCTATGCAGTACCAAGATATTGCATAGTGCTTCCTTCTTGATTTCTAGGTTGTCAATCTCATCAATGATCTCTTGGCACATTGGAGCATTTGTAACCGTCCAAAGTGCATAGCAGATCTTGTACAGATTTTGAAGACTCATGTCAGCGTGGTGGTTAACAATGATACCGTGACCTGCTATGATATCATAGAGCGCCTCTAGTAAGATGGCGTCAAGATAGTCATTGAACTCAGAAGGATAATCATCCTCATAGACCGTCATCAACGATGTGAGTTGGTCTACAGGTTTGCCGAACTGAAATGCTTCCAGTAGTGACATGATCTCTTCGTAGAAATAAATTCTTACATCTGGCTGAGTAGCCAAGAGATAAGGCATAATGATTGATCGCATTGGTATCTCCACCAATATTTTGATTACCCATAATAATTTATAGTTATGGACCTACTCCATTTCATTTTAGGAGGGCATTATGCCTAATGTAAAGGTGCGCGGCGGTCGGGAAAAGGCACGTCGTTTTCGCAGAGAATGTAAGAACGATCTGACTATTTTGTCATTGGACTTAATGGATTGTTGCCAACTCCACAATCAGCAGATCCAAATTCTTCTTGACAACCTCAATGCATTCAAGGATGATATTGAGGATTACCGTGGTTTGGTGAGACGCCTTACCAGTACCCACAATGCACTGGTAGTGATCTCCAAAAAACTTGGTGGGATTTATGCAGAAATCAAAAAGTTCAAGATTTTTGTTTCTGATCCAGACATGGATACCAAAGCGTATGCACTGACCAATCAGTTGATGGAGGTTGGTACAGAGCTAAGCAGCAGTGTCCATGAAGAGATTCAACATATCGCAGACGCAGCATCGCAAAGCTGTCCGAAGCTTAGTGAAAGTATTGGGTATGCAGAACTACTCGATCTGGATAAGAAGATTACTGCAATGACCCAAGGTTCTGATTCTACAGCAACCCTAGAAGACATTCTGGGTAAATAAGGAGTAATACCATGAACGAGAACACCAAGAGTTTGAAGCTGGCATTGTCTGCCTTTAATCCCGTACCAGAACGATTGCGTAAAAAGCAACGTCCTATTGGTTTGTTTGGCGATAACGTTCGCATTATCAATGAACAGATGAACAACTGGGATGAGCTCAACCGCGATGACGCTAACCAAGGAGCGTATAAATATCTGATTGCACAGTCGGATGCACAAAACATCCTCCCCAATGATGAAGACATGATCGACGGTTTGCTTGAGGATGGTTTTGATCAACATATCAAACTTGAATCTGGGCAGGCTATCCGTCCTCGGGTCAACAAAGGGGTCAGTGTCGTAGATGGCGAGCATTTGGTACTCAAAGGTACCAAATACACTGATGCCGTTCGTCGGGTATATGATAAGGGTAATACGGTTCTGATTCCGCTACTGAGTAGCGGTTTTTGGTTGCGGATTCGTCCATCTCGCAATCTTGAGTATTTGGGGTTTGATGAACAACGTCAGATTCAACGGACTCGCTTTGGTCGAGAGTCCATTGGGATCATGTTCAGTGGTCGCAGTGCTTTAGACAAAGAAGATATTCTGGACTTTGCTCTAGAATGTTTGGTAGGTTGTAGTCTGATTGGTTATACGGACCATGACCTCAAAGAACTCATTTCTGCCAATGATCTTCCTGCCATTGCACATGGTCTTGCAATGGCCAACTTCTTTGATGGCTATATGCACTCCATCCCTTGTCACTACAACCCATCATCATGTCACCATGTTGAAGAAGTTCTCCTCAACATCCAAGCACTATGGTGGGCTAACGCCAACCGATTGACAGCCAATCAAAAACAGCATATGGCAAACTTCTTGACCAATAATGGTCAAAAGACTACCATTGAAGAGGTCAAGAAATACCAAGAAGAGTTTAGTCAAGGTACTGTCATTGAGGCAGATGAGTATACTCAGTTTGTATTGAAGACTCCTTCGGCCAAAGAATACTTTGATGAGACTCGTACATGGATTGATTATGTCGCTCGTCAGATTGTTCAATCTGTTGGTAGTGAGACTCCTCAGGAGGAAATCAACAAGCGTATTGAGAAAGGCTTGAAGGCTACTGAGCTTCGCGAATATGGAGCTTGGATCAAGAAGATTATCAGTAAGATCCCTGGACACACCGACGCTACGGTTGAGACTGAAACCCAAGATGATGTCTACAATGGTCTTGAGGAACTTTCTGATCAAAAGGATTTGATCAAAGGAGCCAAAGAAAAGATCATTAATTTCATCGGTAAAACCTCGGTGACCATCATCGGTTATCCTGTGTTTGCTTGTCCGAAATGTCGAGATGGTAAACATGTTGACGATCCTGAGTTTAAGGATCTGCCCGTTGATCGGATTGTTCCTATGGATCCTTTCAAACATTTTTTCTCACTGACGGACCGAAAAGTACAGTCGTTACTGGACTGATTCATCATCCAAATGCTCCAGGCTACTATGGGACAATTGACTCTAGTAGCCAAGGACATACGTCTAGGGAGTTGTTTGGGTATGATGCTAACTTTAATCTGATGGATGTTGCTGGCAGTATCATGAAGTTTGCTGAGCACTTAAGAAGTAAGTCGTATAAGGTCAAAGATGACTGGCATCGACAGATTCTTTTGCGCGAACTATATCAGCAGTTTTATGGTATCCATGAAGGCAACCCATCAGCTAAAGGAGATTCTTTAGATCTTGTTCGAATGAGCCCCAAGGAAGGGTTCTTGGATTGCGGTCCGGTCCAACAGGCGATGGAAGAGTTTCGTTTGAACAATCTTAAAGAGCATTGGGGGATTAGTGTGGTGGAATGGCTGAATATGCCTAGACCATACGCCATGTACCTGATGAAGTCGTCTAAGGCGTTAACAGATAAGCATCTAAAAGATATTTCTGATAGCGCTAGAGATTTAGAAAATAAAATGAATGGAATCAAATAGGTAGGGGCCCTAGGGCCCCTACCTACTTATAGTCCGTCGTCTACACCAACATACAACTCATCCATGGGATGTGAAGCATGTCTTTTCACCAGCATCTGTTCGACACTGTAAGTACTGTGAGCTTGTTGCTCGTATGCCAATGCTGCTGCTGGATTACGATACCACATGATATCATTGTAATTCAACAGGTCGGCATTCTTGCGGTCAAGCGGAGGACGAAAGTCTCTTTCTGCTGCACTCTCCACAGTCAATGCATGCACCAACACCTCCAAGTGGAGAATGTTAATATCTAACTGTTGACTAACCAGTTGATGGAACGCCATGATGCCCGCAGATGCTGATGGGTATCTGGCCACATGGTCCCGATACTCATCTAGTGAACGAGCTCCTTTACTCAGGTATTTCTCAACCCGAAGTTTCTCATCTAAGAGCATGCTTGCTGGAGTTGGATCACCATCATCAGTATCGTCGTCGGTCAGAACCGACTTGTTGGTCATGAAACGAGCACAGTATGCAATGAATACTGGCATGGAGATTAGTGAAGGAGGGAACTTAATGAATGGTTCATCAAACATCCACTCATCGAGATCAACGGTATAGTTACCTTTAACGTCAATCTCAAACCCTCGTTTCACGATATACTTGAGCATCGATGCTGACAGAAACGCGTTGGAATCACTATAACCAATACGAGCCAGTTCCTCCACAGGTTCTTGATTACCTACCTGCTTAATGAACAACAACATGCTAATCTTACTAATGCGATCAAGTGCGATCGCATCAATATTCTTAACATTCTCCAAGTCACAGATAAACTTGGCTTCCTCAGCAGATAGTACCAGTTTGAGCTTAACGTTTCGCTCTGGCTCAATCAGATACATCTTACCTTCAAGCACATCCTCACCAACTCTGACGTATCGTAAAGCGGTATCGCACAGTGTTGCAAGGATCGACAAGATTGCCGAGAGGATAACGTGTTTTCGCGATAACAGTGTTTGGGTTTTCTCCTGAACTGCGGTAGCTGCGGAAGTATATCCCAGACTTGCATCTCTTGGCAGGTTGTGTGCTAACTCACCAGCGCAGCGCCAACAAAACGAGTAGCGATCAGATGACTTGCATGATGATAACATTCTCACCTTGATTGGTTTACCAATCAGATGATTATCTCCTTGACGAATGGGTTTTAGCCCATGCTCCGTCAAGTAGTATTTGCCCAACATTGCTTTTAACATCTTCTGGTCAGGAATGATCTGATCTTCATAGTCGGTACTTTGACAATCAACCAGATCAATACTTCTAAACACCAATGCCAATAGACGCAACCGACGGTTGAGATACTCTGACTGCTGAGTTGGAGGACCTTGGTAGTACTTTGCAGTAGATGCGTCACGAGACACAATCATGTTTGCTGCAAGGGTTCTAACACCGTCAAAGAAGCCGTAACGATACGGGATTCTAAACACTCGACCATCGACATCAGCACCGAATCCACGTGAGAAGAAGATCTGAACCACCTGCTTGGCTTTCATGGAACCACAACGACATGCAACTGCAATTGGATTATACAGTAATGCATCATCATTGAGTAAGAACCACTCTGCTTGATCCATCAGCTTTGATACACGAGCTGGGGAGATTCTGCGACTGGTTTGAATCTCGTGTCTGATTGCAGCAATTGGTGGATGTTTGAGTAGGTCTAGATAGTCTGCGGCACATTGACCCCGTACAAATCGAGCAGTGTGAATTGCTGTCGAGTTATAGAAATCATTGATGCGGAACATGGACTTTAATTTCCAGTCGTCAATGAGATCTAACTCATCATCCGTAAGATCCTTGTTATCGAACCCATGGAACTCCATACAGTCAAAGTAGGCTGTCTCTAGAAGTTTGTTCAATGCACTTGGTGAGAAGAACACTGACTTTTGCAGGTAGCTTTCTTTGAGAGACATATCGGGATACATCTCATTGAACAGCCAAGCACCTCGCGAAACAATCACTTTTCGAATGGAGGTTTCTACCATTTTACCATCGATGTCAATATGGGTGACATGATGTCGGTCACCCATCTTCCATATGTCGATATGGTCAACGTTTTGTATCAGATCTCGAGCAACTAAAACTGACATGATAACCTTACTCCACAGGTTTAAACTTGACATTCTTTTCTGGTAAGAAGGTTAACTTCCGGCCAGAACACATGAACATATGGTCTACGATTGCTAGAGGTCGACCTCCCTTGAGTGGAATCCGTTTACGATCAATTGCTTCCTCGATCTTCATTGGGTTGTCTGCGTTAAGGATAGCAAACTGTAGTTCGATGTGGGCAGTCACGTTTGAGGTTCGATCGAATGTTTCGGCGACCGTACCGGGTTCTGCGCCGCCTAACAATGTTTGCACCTCGGACTCACCAGTGATCCGTGTGGCATGCTCCTGATACATGTTGGTTTTCTTCTGCATACTGTTTGGGTTAGCAGGGATTGCAAAGTGCTGCATCAAAGGCGAAGCCGTTGCTGTAGATTTGTCCGCTACTTTCTCCAGTAATCGCATGCGAAGACTACTGATTAGAACATCGTATTCCGATTCTACAAACTCTCCATCAAAACCATAGTACTCGATTCTTGTACCCCGAATACTAAAGAACTGATCCAATAAGTCTACCCGTTCGGTATTGGTACGACTGCAATCGTAATTGACTGCTAAGTACAGTCCGTTATCTAGGAATAAATTGATGTGTTCTTCACGTTCCTTTGGGGTTTGACAAACGGTCTGTACACCATTCTCAAAGATGGGATCAACACACCAGTACAGTAAGGTCAGCCGATCCCATGCATGCTGCCAGAAGTCTGGATAGTTAGAATCCTTTTTGTCAATCAGCTCGTTTTGCAAACGATGTCCTGCTGCGGTGACTGCCATGTATACATCGCGACCCGTATTCATGCGGTTACCACTAGATTGGTCTAGCAATACAATGTCTGCACGAACATTATTGATAGGGTCGTATGGCATGCACTCATCATCGATCTCAGTGACCTCCACCACCTTGCCCGCATGATCATCTGTCCATTTGGAACCTAGCGAACACTCTAGTTCGTACGCATAGGTAATCCGAACTTCGTACTCGTCTAATTGCTCATGACCTCGATTGAGTCGAAGCGATGTTCTTTGTCCAGAGGCATCAACAATGGCTAAAGATTCAGTGATCAGGCGAGTCAGTTCAGGAGAGAGTCGAAGATCCTTGATCCCAGTACGTGGATTCTTTAACTCCTCGTAGATACGAATCAAGTTACGATGGAACTGTACCTTCTTCTCTACGTAGCGATCTAACTGTTCCTCCATGCCAGTAAGCATCGCTGACTTTTTGTCATTTTGTCGAATGACATCCATTTGAACGATCCGTGCCCCAGGCTCACCACGCCAGATGGTGTCTGATTTATCGATCTCCATCATGGATGTGGCATCCATGGTAATCATACCAAGCAACGGAGAATCTACACTGGTACCATACACATCTGATATCCCATCGATGCGTCTTGTGACCATGAGTACACCACGATCATCAAGGTACTCGCCAATGTCCATCATTGGTTTGTAGTTCTTCTCGTTACCAAATACGTTGATTGGAATGACCTTGGTACCAAACGGAATGCTGACCGTTTTGAAACATTCTGCTCGGACCGAATGGTTGAGTCCTTTACGAACAGCAGCACCGTCCTCGATACCGTGCAAAGAACTCATGATGGCGACATTGAGCTCAATACCCGATTTGTAAATCATAGTTTCAGGATCTACAGATGGAGAGTGCGCCAACCATTCTCCTTTGTTCAGCACTGCTTTTTCACGCAGGTTCTTCATTCGTTCTGTGCGAATGAATGTGAAACCAAACTGAGGATCGGTGATGTTGGCATAGGGCACGTGAATCAAATCGAAGTAACCAAAGTCTTCAATTGACTCAACAATCAGATACACATCTCCTTCGTAGTCGTCGTTATTATACCCACGCTTGTGCGGAGTGAGAATGTGTCGAACAGAACAATCAAATGGAACAACCACACGTTGCGTATGGTTATTGATGATCCGATCCTGTGGACCAATAATCCTTGGATAGTTGTTTCCAATGATTTGCAAATCTTGAGACGCTTGAGACGCCAACATATCCCGGCGAGATGGCGAATCACTATCTGAAAATGGAAACCTGGATGGGAACCCATGAAGTCTGGGATCCATTTCTTTGTTGAGCCATTCTTCAAGCACAAATGGCTGACGAGGATCATTGGGTATAGATGACATTGCATACTCCTGTGATGTCATTACACTATGATGATATATTCCTGAAACCTTGGAGGTTTAGAGATGGAACAAAACTACTACGATCAACCGCAGGTCAATCCCATCATTTACAGTGAAGGGTTTAAACGAGTTGTGGAAGATCATTTGCAACAGATCATTCAAGCTCCGGAAACAAAAGCAGTTGCAATCGCCCCGCAAGAGAAACGATTGTATTTAGGAGACTTCTATCTGTTTATTGCAAAAAAACATAGTGTGGTGAAACCCTATTGGCACATCACACTACGTGTTAATGGATTGACTTCCCCGACGGATTATCATGGTCAACTGGACCAGATCATATTACCTAGTCCAGTTTATATTGATCGATTACTCACTCAATACATGACCATCAATTCGGCAGTTTAGTAACGACGACGGCGAAGAGGCTGGTGATACCCGCTACGACGATCATCGTAATCGTCGTCATCGCGACGACGACTGCGACCTCGATCGCGGTCACGATCCCGATCCCGATCACGTCCTCTATCATCTCTGTCGCGACTTCGGTCGCGACGGAGTTGTTCTGCGATATCATTACCATCCCCGTATGAATTCATACGGTGGCGGATGTTGATCTCGTCTTGGTTGGAAGTGTACAGTCGATCGGACTTCTGCTCCTCTTCAACCTCTTTGACAGTCTTGAGACCGCCAGATGAACGACCACGATGGCGATCATCGTCACGATCTCTGTCTCGGTCACGTCCACGATCTTGACTGCGACGGTTTTCTATTTCCCGGTAACGGCGAGAGTCCTCGCGTTCTTTGTCACCAATGTAGTCACCATCAATATTTGCCATCCCACGATCAGGGGCTCGCGATGGACTGTTGTTGCCGTCTAGGTCAGGGATGATACCTGTGTACTGTGGAAAGTCCGCGATATCAATCACCCACGAAGTGTTGATCTTTGATGGACCTTCTTCTGGTAACTGGTTCGCAAACTTGTCACGGATCTTTTGCAGGCTCGCCAAGATTTTTGCAAACGCTTGGATCAGTACCGTAAACGATGGCGCATACACCGTGTTCGAGAACACCGAGTAGGTCGAGTCTAAAATCCCATCAGGGAATAACTCGCTAAACAAGCGCTCCAAGATCTCAAGCTCATACCCTGCGAAGTCAACGCCTAAGATCTTTCCTTCTTTCTCAACACGAGATTTGCGAAGGATCTTGAGCAAAGGCATGCTGACCACTGCTGCTCGTTTGAACGTGCGACGATCAGAGTCAATCTCTGTGGAGGTGGTATCAATCGCATCTCGTTTGATGTAGATCGACACCAGTGGACCTGTTGGAGAGCCTGTAGCAGCAAGAATCATCTTGGTCCAGCGTTCAAGGATTTGCTCCTTGACGTCTTTCCCGCTACTGACTCGACTGATCACTTCAAGCTGATCACTTGGCATGTCCATCGGATTGCCTCGTGCTGCAACTGTCAAGATGGTACGACCAATCTCTGCGGTTGCCAAGGCGATCTTGAGGATGAACATCTGCTTGAGCCATTGGATCACTGGAGACTCGCCACGAGTCACTGTGTCAGCCAGCGGATGGAAGAAGATACCATCAATGTCTTTGATGGATAGATTGTCAGTAGTTGGCAGATACAGAGGTTTGCGTTCATCTGAATTTGCTGTCTTGATTGATACGATCGTATCCTCAACCCCAACGTTGTGTACTACACGTCCATCTTCACTGACTTTGCAGTCGATTGAGGATAGGATGTTTTCGTAGATCGAAATGATCTTGGTGATTTTTCCGCTCATGGATACACTCCTTATCTGCGGCTTCTGATGTCATCTTCATTCAAATCGTAATCTTCGGAGCGACGGCGACTGCGACCCCCGTTACGATTATAAATGTGTTCATTAATCTCAGACAACTCGTCTAAAATATCGGTAACCCGATCTTTATCGATGGTGATCAGAGGTGAAGCTACAGCGTCTGAGTAGGATGCATAGTTATACGGTACACTCTCGTCTCCGTCAAATGAGACCGCTACTTGAGTGGAACGAATGATACTAAATACCCCATCAATGTAGAACTGTGCCTTGGTAAAAGGCATACCATCTATCACAAACTCCTTGACTCGATCACAGAGCACGTCTAACGCATCTGGATCATCAAACTCCTTAAAGATGCTGCGAATCATGTCACCTGGAGTTACCTCAATCTTACCTCGACGATTGTCGTTGGTAATGATCAATGAAACTTCAGAGATCATTAGATCCGCCATTAATGGCGGAATACTACTTGCAACATGGTTGGCAATGGTTGTTGTCGTTGTACGAGTCTCCCACGATTCGGTGTCTTCTGGATCTAGAATGTCGTCAATGGTTGAGCGACCTCCACGGTTGCTACTGTCACGATCAATGGTCAGTAGTTCAACAATATCATCACCATCATCGATCAATTCTGGGAAGACCTTTTCTAAGTCCTCCCATGTAACGAAGTTGTCGTCATCGAAATCGGTTTGGTTAATCAATGCCTTGAAGAACGGGGTAGACATGGTCTTGCTGTCGCCGGTCTTCTTAGATGCCGTACCGTAGTACTCCGTGTCTGTTTCAGCATTGCGGTTAGCACGTGATGAGTTGGTACGTCTCGAACGGGATGCACTCTCTAGACCCTCGGCGATCCGTGACAAGTAACCTGATGGGACGCGGTCTTCGTAGTTTGACATCGTTGTGGATGCCAACAGGTTGCGCTTGTCCGTCATCGTTGATTCGATATCACCCGATGTTACTTCGAGTTGAGTTGCACGCGCTCCTAGTTTTTGCACCATCTGATATGGGGTCAACGTAACCTCATTATCATCGCGACGACGTCGACCACTGCGCCGATCGGAATCGAACCAGCTCTGGTCTCGATTACCTAATACTTGGTTCACCCGATCAATTTGGACTCTGCGTCCCCGACGATCAAGGTCATCACTTGAATGAATCGACTTGACTGTATTGTTGAAATAGATTCGCGTATCAGGAGCGATGTCAGCAGTACTTCCCCCTCCTCGCGTCTTGAAGTCATACATGTCAGTAAAGCCAGTGATGTAGTCAACGTTTGATGTGTTACGAGTGGCTGGCAATACCAACTTGATCAACACCACAAAACGACGACGATCGTAGTTGGTGGTTTTAATCACCCGCTCGACCTCTGCATCTAGACTAAATGCTTTGTTGGCGATTGTGGACAAGTTACCTGGATCGCTGTAGCGACCATTTTGTGAATTGTGATCGTACTCATCAAGCAAGTCGGATAGCAGATCACCGCTTGCTGATGGCTTTAGTGGACGAGAACACATGGGGGTACTTGGTGGGATTTCCACTAAGAACACCTGATCGATTGTTCCAAATTCACTTCTAGTGCGTGAACGTCTACTCATTTCCATTACTCCGGGGCTTTTACTGGACCAATTGCCTTCTTGCGGTTGGCAATATCTATTACTAATCTTGCGATCAGTTCAGGCATGTTACTTGGGATAGTGAACAACCCAAGCATATTCAAATAAGGTTTTACTTCATTTGCCATCGATGAGGGATAGACACATTCCCATTTACCTCGACCAATTCTACGAGACAACTCCATGATGTCCGTGTATGCTACATTGGCACTACGGGCATTCTGACGCTTTCTCTGATACACAAACAACTCGTTGAGTATGTTCATGGTATCTTTAGTGATTTGATCTTGACCATCATCGGCTGACAACTCATCCGAAGCTTCTCGAGCACCCATGAGCAGTGAGAGCTCTTTGTGACCCCATTTCCAAAGGATCATCTTCGTGATGATGACGGCATCCTCAACAGGGTTCTCTGTCGATTCTTGTCCTGGCTTACTCAGTCCTCCCAATCGTTTGGTTACTAATGACATGATGGAGTTTGGTGACATGACTAACGACAACACCAGTTGGCAAATCGTGACGTTGAATGACTCAATGTCCAGAGTCTTCAATGACAACATTTTATCCATCAGTGCCAAGTCAATATCTGGATCAAGATTACCCACCACATTACCACGTCTACTTAAGTATACGGTGTGGTATGCAATATCGCCAAACGTCTCCTGTTGGGTTGGTCGATACATGTCAAGAACTGGTCGCTCTTGACCATCCTCTCCGTACTGCTTTCGTCTTGCTTTCACTCGATCGAATTTGGATGCAGCCTCTGGGCGTTTTGCCACCGAGTCAACAAACGAGTGAATGTTACCAACAACATGATGTACTGCGGTTGGTCTGCCATCACCATCATCGTAGTCCACTTTGGCTACAATAATTCGACGCATGATTGCATTGTTGATGACCCACTCTGGTAAGTCTTCCGATGAGATACCAGCAGTGATACTCACCGATTTATTGTTCGCAAACGTTGCAAATGTTTTGATGCTTTTGACGTAACGCTCTAGTCGAACATATACGGGTAAGATGTGCATCTCGGTATGTGACATGATATTGACGGTCATGAATTCCATGTTCGTCTTATCGTAGTCTACTTTTGCAAGTTTTACGTACTCGCCAAAGATACCAAACATTGGTCGAAGCCAAAGTGCAAAGACTAAGATGTCTCTGAACTCACTTTTGGTATAGGTGGAGTCTGGAGGTAGCTCAGTATTATCTAAACGTTCTAGACAATTGACTGGATAGCGAATCTTCCGACCACGTTTGAACCAAGATAGTAAGCTATCGTATTCAATGTACTCGTAAATCTCCTTGACAATCTCTGTCATTTTGGCACTAATGGTTAAACTACCTGTAGAGCTACTCAGGTAGAATCTCGCATCCTTGTAGAGACTAAACAGTTTTCGCTGTTCTTCTCCGGTGAATGTTGAGATATAATCATTAATCTCATCAAACAGACTGTCGTCCATTTGTAGCTTAGATCCAATTGTCCGGTACTCGTTGACGTCGAAGGCAACTTTCTCGTCACCGCATTCAACAACGCAGACTGGTCCATCACTAATAGAGAACCGCATAACCAACTCCTGTGCTACGGATCAAGATGATAATATATCTCTGAAAAATCGAGCAATATGATAGATGGATAAAGAGGCTTAAGGGCTTTCGCCCTTAAGTCTATTGTTAACAAACGCTACTCATCACTGCCATCGTCATAGCAGGCTTCGTCGGAACTAACAATAAATTTGCTGGCCCAGTCGGGCTAGTCCCCGCCATTATTGTTGTTGTTCCCACCGCCACCTTTCCATTGATTGTTCCCATTGTTTTTCCAACCTTGGTTACCACCATTGTTCTTCCATTGACCTCCTCCTCCTCCTCCTTGATTACCTTTCCATTGGCCACCACCGTTCCCTTTCCATTGACCATTACCTCCACCGCCATTGCCATTCCACTTCTTCTGGTAACCGCCGTTGTTGCCTCCTCCTTGATAACCGCCACCACCATTATTTTGGTTGTTGTTCTTGTAGTAACCGCCACCATTGTTTGACTGCTGACCACCACCAGACTGACCTTCCTCTTTCTTGGCATCGTTCTTGGACACTTCTTCAAAAGAGTCCGATACCACGGATGGAAGCAGATCGAGTACCGAATCAATCCAAGCCATCGCCATTCGTTTTGACACTTCTTCTGCTGGAAGAGGTTCACCGGTTTGAGCGTTACGGAACACCGCCCAATAGTCGTGACCAAACTCAAACGGAATCTGTGGACGACTCTCGTCAGAAGAGATCACCATCAGGGTATAGATGCCGTCATCGTTGCGAGTGAACGATACGTTTGCTGCCAAGCGTTTACCGCCACCGCCACCTTCAGCAGAACGTTCACCGTCATTGGTATATGCTTCAACGGAGGGTGCGATTTCTGACTTTTGAGTGACGTAGTCGCGCATCATGTTCAAGAACATGACAAACAGTTTGTACGACATGGGGGCGTTGATGAATTTCTTTGGATCTGGATCTTGTTCACAATTGGTGTTGACCGCGAACCCAACGTTTGATCCCCAGACATTTACCCGACAAGCTGGTGATTTGTCACCAGAACCGACAGGACTACCGTATAGGCGGAACTTTGCACTCGCCAACAGTTTTGATACTTCAGACATGTGATGTCTCCATTTGGTTTACTACCATTCATATTACGGTGGGTTGGGTTAAAATTTAGCTGAAGCGTAATTTGGATTCCAAATTCCTTCTAGCTCCATGTCCAGCTTAAACTTTTCCTTAGTGGTTGCTAAAGTCCAGTTCCGCTTTGCTGCACAATCCAAAATACCATCAATTGTTTTTGGTGAAGAAGGAGAGATTAACTTACCATCTCCAAACAATTGAAGGAAGAATGGACTGAACCTGATTCTATCCACTGCTGGATGATTCTCGTGTTTCTTACGTTTAAACAAGAACTTATTAAATTCCTGTTTGGGAACAACCTTTCCAGTGAATGACTGAATACACCATGCCTTCGGTATCTTCTCAAGACAGGTGACCAAGTCTGTTGGAAACGAGGTCAACATTGCCACTGTAGAATACGGAACATCAAAGACCATATCAGCATCAATGATTTCCCATTCTGGCAAAACACCGTCTGCTTCATTTGAAGACTCTGATATGATGTTTTCAATGGCTTCTTCTGTCAACTCCTTGAATTGGATTTGCTTGGGGGTCTTAACGATTGTCTTGATTGCTAAGGGGAAGTGATCGTCAAAACTCTTTCGGGTGAGGCGATAGAAAATGCATTTGATTTTTGCATCTTTACACACTTCTTGGATAATCCGCATATCGTCTCGAATAGAGTCCGCTAAAGAATCAGGAGTGGGGTCATCTGATTCCGTTGATATTGCGTTCAAAATGTTTCGAGACAATGTTCCGAAGTTGACATACAATGCGTCTAATCCTTTAACCACCTCTTTGACCTTCTTGGTAGATGGATCAATGATTGCAGCTAACGCAGTTGCGGTTGGATTGGCAATTGGAAAGTCTTCACCATTGAATATCAATAGTGGCTCATTCATGTCTTACTCCTTGGAATGACCTGATCAAGTAGTGACTCAAATCGATTTCTTCGATTTGGAGCTCTTGCCACTGCCCTCTCGATCAGTTTGTCTGCGAGGTTTTGGGGGGTGATCACAATCTTCTGACTGATCTCTTCAATAGAGATTGGGGAACTGGTATCTGATCCTTTCACCTTCTTACGGTGATCAAGGGTTACCTTGACATGGGGAAACAAGTTACCTAGTTTCTTTAGGATTTGAGTGGCCTCATCCATTTTGTCAGAAACCAATCTAATATTGACTGGGACGTTATACACGTTTGAAGTGACAATGTCTTCCACCTTTTGCAAGATGTCAATTGTCGCCGCACCAGTAACGTCGAGTGTCTTAAAGATTGTACTGTAAGGATTCTTGATAAACTCAATCTTAGCTTTATCACCAAGATGAGTCACCATGTTATATCCTTTGTCGTGCTCCTCTCCATGTGCTAATCGATCAAGACTCCCACCACCTTCCACCTTAAGATAGGTAGTCGGTGTGTGTACATGATTAGCCAATATATAGTACTTGACAATCTGGGAGTATCGTTCAGCATCATGAGAGTGGTGTGCTTGACTTGAGTTTCGAGCTGCTGGAGGAAGTTGGTGAATAAATGCGCCATGTACAAAGGCATAGTCCACCTGATCAATGTTGTGTCGTGCTAACTCCGCTTGAACCCTTTTCCAGATCTCATCTGCATCGACTTTAAGATCTGGAATGTATAACGTGTAAAGACCATATTTCTCATCGAAGTCAATTTCAACTTTATCGAAGAACTTGACTCTGGCACCAATTCCATCCTCTCCATTGTTGAGGGCCAAGAAACTCTTCATCTGATCCCAGTCATGAGACTTGGTACCATCTACGATCACGATTGTCGTATCTTGCTCTTTGGCAATCGTCAATAGACTTTGCTGGTAAGCCATGATCTCTAAAGTATCTTGGCTACCGTAGGACAATAGTCGATCAAAGAAGTCTCCATTCAACACCAGAATATCTACCTCTTTAGAAGGTAGATTTCTCCAGTAAACGAATTTGAGACAACGAATGATTTGACTAGTAGGTACTCTGGTTGACCCCGTATGTACGTCGCCAACTGGCACGATGGTAATTGGTTTATATAAAGTCATCGTTGCTGAATTCCTCATCATCGCTAGAAGATCCTTGAGTTACCTTGGCTAAGACAACTGCTTGCTTCTTCACAATAGGGGGAAGTCCGTAAAATTTTCGAGCGTTCTCGATCAGAATCATTGACTTGATCAAGTGATCTCGTTTTGCGTCTTCAGATGGACCTGGTGCAACCGCAGTCAATCGATCAGATAACAATACCTGTGCTTTTCTGGGGTTGTATTTCTCGTTTGACTGATGATCAAAATATGCCTCAGCCAACTGCTTTGAAATCTTATCCGAGGTCAAATCAATGGTACTGGTGGATGGAGTCAGTGGTGGAAGGGTAAATAGTACTTTACCTGTTCGATCAACAATATCGAAGAAGTTTGCAGTATTACCGTAGTTTGCATAAAGGTGTTTGATGACAAGCGGTAGTTGGCTACGGTACTCCATGATCTTTTCTGAACCAGAGATCATGTTCTCGTATTCTTCTTTCGTGAAGATCCAGAAGTGCGCATATCTGGTTTTAAACACATCCTCTGGAATTTTCGGATTCGGGATTTCTAGAACAGCTCTAGCGATATTAGACGCCTCATCCATCTTTAGTTTACCAAACTCATCTTCTGCTTTTTCAACAGAAATGTAGATGAAATCATGGTCATCGCATTTTTTCTTGAAAGATGGTTCCTCTAGCAACTCGTAGAAGATTGACAAACAAACTCCATCGATAGGCATTTCATCTCTGGCTGTCCAAATGTTCTTCTTGACCACGCAAGGAGCAACAATCTTTGGCGACTCAGATGACTTATCAATCCCGTAACGAATGGTCAGTTTGCTACCAAACAGCTTGGGATCAAATCCAAAAAAAAAGTCAAGGTCGGTCTTAGATCCCCGATAGGTTTTCTTAAATAACATTCGCTCCCTCTCCTTCGTTGTTGACATTGAATCGCTCATCTAAACTGTAGCGATTGTTTTTGTAGATGTACGTCCCATCTACGACGATGTTGAATCTTCCTTCGTTGTTGGGATCTAATGTAGCGCGGACATTGATATCCACATTACTAAAGTATCGTTCAAACAATGCCTGTAGATCCGTATTCATTGCTTGAGCTAATAGCGTTGGCTCTTGAGCGTACTTCAGTGCCAAATCTGTCACCGACCTGACACTGCCAATTGCTAAGGTGTTTTGATCTGGATCTGATGAGTTGTAGTACTCGATCAGATTGGTTGCGATTTGTCTTGGATCATCGACAAATCCACTGGTTGACATTGTTGCTTGAACCATAAAACTCTCGGCACACGAATGTGCCGAGCCTCCGTATTAACCAAGTTTGCTGTTGTGTGCCGAAGTAGGATCGTCTCCCATTTCTTCTAGGAATGCTTTTGCCAATTCCCATGAGTCTAGGATCATATCCTTTTCGATAAACTCCAAGTCATCATCTTCAGACCATAGTTTCTCAAAATGAATCGTTGCAGTATGTCTGCCATCGTCGCCTTTCATGAAGACGCCGTTGGTTACTCGGCGATAGTAGTAATGATCTTCTCTGTGCTGACCATGCTCTGCGTCCTTATATCTTCCAGAGTAACCGTCTAGACGATTTTCATAGAAGCGTTCGCGGAGTTCTGGACAAGCCATTAAGAAGTTCAACATACAATCTGGTGCATGTTGAAGATCACCAATATCGGAGAGTCTACGAATAATATCCTTCTTGAAGTACCCTTTGAGTTTTCTGGCAACTGATCGTACTCCACGATCGAAGTCATCAAAGGTTGTGATCCTCAAGTACTTATCCCGATTCTCCTTGAATCGTTCTCGACTACGATCACTCCAATCCCGTTGAGATCTGGATAGTCGTTCATGAACATGATCTCTTACTCGATCAGAGGTTCCTCGAAACAACAGTGCATCCATTTCTGCATAGTCGTTGACAGCTCTAATCTTTGCCATTTAAACCTCTTCGACAACTTTTTCCTCCGTAAGGAGTTCATTCTTGCGGCGCTCACCATCTAACAGATAGTTAGTGACCAATCGCGCACAAGCATCCGGTAGGTTTGCTGTGGAGGCAAACTTTCTTGGGTTTCTCATGCACAAGATACTGTGGTGCTGCATGAATGGTTTGAAACGATCAGTGTGTCTTTGATCGACTGGGTGATAAACGGCCATTGCATCGCCGTCAAAGTCAGCGTTATATTGCTTGATCGCAAGTACACCAATCACGATAGACGCCATGCGAGGATCTTTTAGAATCTTCAAGATCCGATGCATACAAATGGACAGTCGACTCAAGGTTGGTGTTCGGTTCATGATTACCTCAATTCCATCTGGTCCAGCTAGACGCAGAAGTTCATCAAGGTAGTTTGACATCCGATCAGTACATTTTGTTGCTGACTCCAAGAACAGTTGAAATGTTTGCTTTGGCGTTAGGTCATCCTTGAGGCAAAGATTGTAGAGATGTATACGGAACAATGAGATAGATGCTTTCCATGGGAAATGGATCTCGTCGTATCGGTGTGGACCATGGTTTGAAACAATGACCGCACGAGCAGTGTTACCTACTTTTGCACCCGCAATATTCTTGCGAAGCATACCGGGTTTCTTACTCATGATGTCTTTACAGAACTGGATGTAAAACGGATAAAACTGCTTGATAGCGCTAACCGTCTTTTGCTCCATGATCCCCAAGTTATTCCGACGAGATGATTGGTCTGCTCGGATCAACATCATCATAGGATTGGTAAGCTCTGCGATGTTCTTTTCCAAATACCGCTGCTCATTAGACTCTTCCATGACAATCGTTGTACGTGAAGGCATGGGTAAGTATTTTGAGAAGATGTAGTTTGGTCTAGCAATCAGCAGCTCACAATAGTCAATGAACGCTTCTCGCTCTGGTCGTGGTTTATCTCCTCGAGTTCGCCATGCGGCAATATAGGCGCGCATGACGGATTCAAAGTTGTCAACAAAGAAGTTAATGCCTCGACCGACTCCCTGTTCTTGGAGTCTTTGGATTCTGATGGACAACTTACCTTCTGGAACGTATTTGGGATTAGTCAGCCATTCCAAGTCATCGCATCCAGCCTTGTTCATGGTCTTGCTAAGATCATACCAGACCGAAGGGTTGATGAACGCTTTCACATCTCCAGGGGCGCGCAGCCACACCATTGGATAAACAGGTCGGTTGAGCATGGTCTCACAGGTATCACCACACACCTCACAAATCTCATTGAGATGTTCTGGACCAAACAAGTTACCACACTCACAGGACGGTACGTTTGATAACGTATCGTTACTGTATTTGGTCATGATCAATCGGTTGAGCTTTTCCCGTCCTTCGGTTGTTGTCACCTCAAGGTCATTTGCAAATATAGGATCGATTGGACATTGAGACAATACATGTTCAAAGTCTACAAACACCCATGTACTTGCTAGCGGTTCATGATCTTCATCAACACGACTGAAGACACCGTTATATGGTTCTCCGGTTTCCATATTCCCACCACTGACAAAAAAACAATTGAGTTTGGTAAATGGGGCACTAGTGCCCCATTTACCGTTGACCTATCGATTAGACGCGACGGCTGCGACGATCATCATCACGGTCACGACGACGGCTGCCACGGCGACCGCTACGTGCTTCGATACCACGGCTACGGAGCTCATCACCGTTCTGGAGACGACGACGTGATCCGCTGCGGGAGTTCTCGATGTTGCCGACCAGACCAGCCTTCTTGAAGTTCTCGTACACAGGCACGAGCAAATCAGGACTGAAGTGGATGCGGTGCCAGTAGGTGGTGACCGTTGGCTGACGACCCGTTACATCGTGGATTGCTTGCAGCTGGTTGTCAACCGAGATTGGTGGCTCGAATGTCAAACCATCTTTGGCATTGGTCAGAGCACGAGTTGCCTCGTCCGGATCTGACTTGATGCTGGCTGCTGCCAACAATGTGTTGTAGCGACGGCAGTCGAACTTCACAGTTGCGCCAGTTTGATCCACGTCATTGATGAAACCACCAACAATAGGCACGGTGTCAGGAATGATGATTTCGCTGTCATCGTACTTGTCAACGTCATCGGAGGTGCCTGGAGCCATCGAGTCAAGTACCTCGAGAATGACCGCGCGAGATTCACTGTCACTCTTACGGCAGCTGATCAGGAAGTCCTGCCATGCACCGGTGCTTGGGTTGGTTGCGGAACAATCGATGGCGATCTCGATAGTATCCGAGAACAGACGATTGGAGATCTCCGTCATCGCATTGATGTCGGTTACCGCTACTTGACCAGCTTCACTCAGATCCAGCTCATCTGCGAAGATGTTGCCAAGGTTACCCAAGGAGTTTTGTGGATCCAGTTTGATCTTGCGGAAATCCCAGCCTGGTAGGTACTGGAAGTTGTCCTTCATGCGGGTCAGGTTGGCGACGGCCAGCATCAGCAGTTCGAGTTGGTTGCCACCGGTATGGTAGTGCAAGTGACTGATGATGATCTGCGGATACAATGGTTTCTCATTGCGATCCAGCGAATCTGGGTCAGCTCGGTTGAGGTCAAGATAGACCGACACATCCACCAATGGAACTTTCTCGAGAGTATGCTTGCCCAAGTCACCACGCTCAAAGCATGAGATCATCAAGATCATCTGACGATGGATAGGCATACCTGTTGCGGAGAACAGGGGTGGTGGGTTGTAATCCACTGATACCGATACAGCACAGCCGTTGTCATCGGTGATGATATCAGGTGATGACCAATCGTAGGTTGTGTTGTAGAGGAAGTTGTTGACGTGAGACTCCATCAGCTCGGCAGCATCAGAAAGCAGTTCAGTGAAGGTTTTCAGGTCACCCTCAGAGATAGTGAACTGTTGCTCGATCACGCGGTCTGCAACAAAGCCGAGGTTTTCAGCTTTGCACCCGAAAATCTCAATCGAGTTGTCTTTGATTTTGCGACGAATCTGATCGATGTACGGAGTACCTTTTTCGGTTGGGTTATCCGATACCACAGTCGGCAAGCTGACGGTGTCGAAGCCATCAACTTCGTACTGGGTTGGAGCCAGCTCTTGACGTGATGGACCGACAATGATCAGGTGTGCAAAGGTGTATGCCTTGCCATCTGCCTCGTATTGACGAGATACCGCAATCGTATCAAACGGTACCTGATACTTGGCACGACTGATGGAAGTCAGTCGATAGTTCTTGGCGTTGGCATTGGTCTTCTGTTGCTCTTCGAGGACTTCATGCATACCTTTGAACAATGTGGTGGTGGTGCCGCTACCACCAGTATCGAGCTGGAAAGTACGTGATGCGGCGAGAGACACTTTACCACGACTGCCGCCACGACGATCGCGACGAGCACCACCGTTACCGAAACGGGTGCGACTAATGGTCAGGGAGTTGTCATCGTGACGACGCTCAGCGTTATCATCAGTGCTACGATCACGGTTGTGATCCGATGGACTCTCATCGCGGATATCTTCGCGCTGATCTTGTTGGTTGTTGTTTGGTTTACGACCAGAGTTTGTGCCGTTAACAGCCATTGGTATTACTCCTGAATTGATATCGATCGGTATGATCAAGATGATGATATATGTCCACAATCGCTTAGATTAAGTCGAATGATAAACACAATCCCTATATCAGATGCATAAGCATCCTTCCATAGTATAGTAGTGTAAGAATTATTTTATTGGTACAGTCCACAAGATCCTCCGAAAGTAGACTATACTAAACAATACCTGCACTACTACATTAGAATAATATATCTCATACTTTTTTTAGTTTGAAAATATTATAGATGATGATTGCAGGAACTGACACCATGTACAGTGAACTATTGACAATTGCGGAATGGCAAGGGTCTACAATTAAGTACGGAGACATCCAGTATTTAAGAAGTCGGTATGCTGAAGAGATTGCTAAAGCCAAGAAACATTTAGCGGGAATGACTGGCAGTATTAACAACAAGCATTTTCTGTGTAGACTATCGGGTCTACTGTTATCCTTCTATAAACCTGATGTGGATGAGTTCATCAGTTCGATCTATTTTGAAAAGAATGGGATTGATCGAATGTTTGGGTTTATCAGTGCAGTAAATGGCTTGAACAAAGACCATGTCTATTATCTTTACAATAAAGAATCTGCCTGTTACTTTCTATCCACCTATTCGGTATTTGCAACAGACATCGGTCCAGTAGATGGTTGCTTAAGAGTGATCTCTCATCCATTTAGTGACACCAGTATTGGCTATGCTAATGGCCGTTATACTTCGGCCCTAAAAGAGTCTGGGGCTTGTTTTATTATTTTTGACCTAGCGGTGTTTGCATACAAACTTCATCGTTGGTTTAGTCAGAAACAAACAAATGAGATCGATGAAGGAGACTTCATTGAGTTTGTCAGCCGATACGTCTTGACTGATTTATTAGAGAGTCACCTAGACGTTGCGGTATTCAACCGATTCTCTAAAATAGTTAGGGGAGATACACTATCACCATTCTACTCAGTATACCCTGTTGGAATGGTAAACTTTGACAGCAAGTTAGATGGATTACTTGAACAGTATGCCAATTATTTTCTTCGAAACAATAATGTTGTTTACGAGAAGATCTTAACATCTATTCCAGCATTGACTGCTCAGAACATGGGTGGGGTTTTCCATGTGAGCGATGTCTTGATCAATGACGTTAACGGTTGGTGGGTATTTGTTTCTCGTGTTCCTCTCTATTTGTTCTTGATCACCTTGACTGGAGATAGTAATCGAAACGACTCAAAGGTGTTGAAGAATAAAGTGTCAAAACTACTGACTGTCATAGAGAGTCAGAAGAGCGTCATTGCGACGCTCCCTGATTACACTAGACGACAGATTGAAAGACTTAGATTTCTGGTGGGAGGAGGTCTATGACATTATTGATGACTGGGGATTCTAATTCAATATAGTCCTCAATGGTTGTGGTGATAGAATCATTCATGAAGTAGATCCCAAGAGATTCCAATGTGATGTAAAAGGGTGCCAAGATTTTTGCAGTAATCTTCTTGGTATCCATGACTTTCACAATGTCTTCTGGGACTCTATGATCAGCTAGATTCTGAGCGGGTAGTCTAAAGGTTCCAATGGATTCAATCCCATGGTCTTTAATCCATCCGCGCATTCGATCAGCTAGATCTACCTCGGAGAACTTATCCAGCCATTCATCAATACGATTCTTAGTGCCGAGATTGACGTTAACCACCAAGGAACTATAAGGAGCTTCTGGAGTGTCTCCAAACTTGTCTGCATATACAAGGTCCCACATCTTCTGATTGACGATGTTGGGATCTTGACTTCCCTTTTTGTATGCTGTCTCATTTTTTACCTGAGTAGATCTCAGGTATTTGTTACCTCCTTTGACCACATCCTCAATGATAGAGTAATGTAGTTCCAATACGGGTAAGAATACATCTTCGATTGATAACGACTCTATACCTCCACCAGACATGATTTTATCTGCAAGCATTTTGGTGTAATCATCATGGCGATCAACTACCTCTTGAGAAATCATGTTGCCACGAATAGCAGCGCCTTTCTTGACAATCTCAATCTCTGGATACAAGTTACCTTCTTGAGAAGAGTAGTTGTACCAGTAAACTTTAGCTCGACCAGTACTACCCGTTACTGGGAAGTAATACTCGTTCTTTAGTTTAAAGTTGTCAAGATACTTCAGTGGAATCCCCATGGATGCATTAAACATCATCGTCAGATGGTCTAACTGTTGACAGACCATGTAAGACAAGAAATAACCGATTGACCAAGCTTTGTCACAGAACAAGTCTTTCTCACAGAATTCAATGATCCATCTTTGCAAAGAGAACACTGATGAGTCAGTATCGGATACTGGGATTGTGGTCCGATAGATCTCTGGGAGTTTGTAGATGCCAACATGTAATACTGGCATACGACAGATATTGCGAACAAAGTCCAAGTGACCAACAATGTGATCATGGATGTTCTTAGCGGTGGCCGCTACATCTTTGTACAGTGGCATGTTGTAAAGCTTGTCTTTGGGGTCGCCAAGTTGACCAAGACCTGTTCCTCGTGTACGGTCTTGATTGATATAGTGAGCACAAATCGCAGTGTCCCCATCAACGGTCTTAACGATGTTGTAAGCCTCTTCATCGCTAAGATGACTACCATCATGTTTCTCTGTACCTTTCATGATAAACGCTTCCATGAATTCCGGATTGTGTTTATGTAAATGGAACAGATCACAGGTATAAACCAAAGTACACCGCTCTGCACTGGTCATGGTACTAATGAGATCATATACTGTTTTCTCGCCAGTGATCGACCGCCAATTGCGTTTTGCGGAGCGAAGGACGCATTCAAATGTTTCTTTCACTGTTGGAACATGGAGCTGGTATTTGTTAACTGTCTCAAAGACTAACTCACATGGGTACTCTGCAATAGTCGCAAGAATATTGGCAATAGTAATATCGACACTATAGTAGTGTCTGATCCCCTCAATGAATCTTTCGTTGTTAGCATTGGCGTAACTAACGCCAGTTCTACATGTTGATGTCAATGAAGGGTGACCTGTTTGATTATAAAGACTGGTGGTCTTAATTGTCAGTGTGCCAGTGCCCGCGTTAAGATCGTACTTAACCTTATTTTGTCCAGCATCTGCTGCATCCGCACCTTTCTTATCTCCTTTCATTTTGGCGAGGAACTTTTCCTTCTTTAGAACATCTCGCTCTGCTGAACGTTTAAAGATGAACTTTACTGGTAGTGCCTCTTTGATGTGGGGTGGAACAAATGAGGTCATTGCTGGAGTCATGATATAATCTTTTTCCAAGACGTCAATTGCATAGTCCCACACAGTGGTTGTACCTAACGTCTTGCATCCTAAACGCTCACTATACGCATAGACCATTTCTGGTGGTTTGGGTTCTACTGCTTTACCCTTACCAATGTTTGAGACGATGAACTCTAATGCTTCCTCGTAAGGAATGTTTCTCATTCTTGACAGATAGATTGCGCATTGCTTGTGGTAGTGATCCAATGGGTTCTTTCTTCCAATATAGGACTCTTTGGTGTCATTACTAAACAGGTTGAGTTTCGACATGGTTAAATCCTCATCTTCATCAAAAAATAGAAGTAAGCAGTCAAAAATCTAGAGGGGCAATTGCCCCTCTAGATTCAGTATTTTCAACTCAAGAAAATAAACCAAGTGCGCGCTGATAATCAATTGCCCAAGCAGACTGATCTAACGCTTTGTCGTTCCCACTAAAGATATTTTTGAGTTCATCGATTAAGAACTCGATCTTGTACCAAGGGATGTTGTGGTCAAAACAGAACAAGGTCATTCCTCCAACGGTACGACTAGCTGCAACACTTAATCGCCGAGTTGGAGTATTGAACTCTTCCTCAATCTCTTTGACATCTTTTGGATCAAGGTTTAGACAGAAGTCGGTACTGTTGTCAAAACGGACAAACAGGTCTTCAAACTTCATTCCTAACATGTTGCAAAACAACATGGATCGACGAAACATTTCCTTGAGTAGTGGGAAATCCTTCTCCTCCACAATACGGTACTGAAGTACTACAGCTTGTTGAAGATTGTTCTGTGGGGTTTGACGTACGCGCATGGTATTACTCCTGTGATGAACGAGCAGATTTAGACGTCGCCTTGAATGACGATGTCTACGTTGGTGAAGTTGATATTGGCCAATGCTTTTCGGATTGCATTGACATGGGATGATGATGCACCAAATACCTTGATTTGGGCATACGACTGTTCTTGTCGAACAATTGTAGCTGGATTAATCCACGGATCACCAATAGCCACTTTTTGACCAGTGGGTAATCTAAAGATGTAATACAGATAATCATTGAAAGAAACTTGAGCAAGACTTGGCATCACTGTTGCAACAGTGGTGTGTAGCTCCAAGGGTGATCGCTCTGGGATACTCTCTGCACTGGTGATGGTTTCTAAAACCACCCCAGTATAGTTTGCTGGAATAACTGCGCTCGGAAAGACTGAAAAGTTTACGGTCTTGCCGATGTCACTATGATCAAAATTCATTTGGATTCTCCGTCATGATTACGATGGTATCATCAATCATAATAACTTTTGATCCGTAGAAATCTGACATACCTGCTAGTTTGTTTATTTCTCTTGAGACCTCTGGATCTGACCTGACCAGTTCAGTGATGTCATAGCCGCTTGGAGTTTTGTAGACTTGATCAAGCACATCTGGGTCAGGTTCAAGATAATGCAATGCGCAGAGTTCTTCTCGTAGTTCGTGCAGTACTAGAGAGTTTCCGATACTTAACAGCATCGATCGGGTAGATGTAGACGCTGGTGTATTGGACCTTTGCAATGGACCAGTTCTGGCTGATGTCATGACATTTGTTCCTAATAAATTGTGCAGTAAAGAAGAGTGTCAACGAGATCCAATGAACACAGATCTTGTCAATGTACTTAGGGTCAATGTAGTGTTCCTTAAGGACCTTCTCAACGCTCTTAATATACTGCTCAATCATACTTGGGGTCGGATTCCTTTGTACGTCCATCACATCTCGAAGAAGTAGATCAATCAGTGTATTTTTATCCACTGGATCTGCTTCTGGAGAACCATTGATTGCCTCATCAATGACATCCATTAATGGTTCTAACAGTTCTCCTAAATCGATAGCAACCATTCGGGTGACAAATGGTTTTAATCCTCGCTTGTGCTTCTTTGATGACATTACCAGTACCTCGATAATACAATGAGCTGCTGATCCTTTACAGTCACATTCCCACAATGAAACACATCATTGAATGCTGGGATTTGACTCATAAACGTCTCTTTGAGTTGATTCAAGAATTGACGATTTATACCGTCAAGTTCCTTTGCGTTACACATCATCTCCAATCCAACCTCATTGAAGGAAAAAACATTCTCTAGGTGACTGACCAAACTCTGTATAAGGTCTGGGCGGTCACCTAAAGATTCAGGAAGGTTAAATATAAAGACATGTGTCATCTAAGACACCACTGCGAGGGTGATGAATCGATCATGTAAAAATGAGTCGGTATTCTCCACGAGGAACTTCCTGAACAAGTCTGGCTTTGTCTCTTTTAGGAGCTCGTACTCTTTAACGTCTAAGACCGCAAGTTTGCCAACATTTGCGTATTTACTGTAGCCTGTGAAACGGTATCTACTGTTGCTGTATGAACCTACAATGGCTCGTTCTATGACCCTTGACTTAATGTGGTCATTGATTTCTTTGGTGTACTTACTCAAAGAATCAACTGTCTTTTCGTCTAGACCACATTTTTTGTAGAACTCCGGATCAATGACTACGTCGTTGAAATATTCCTCCAAGTGTAGTGGAAGAAATATATCAACAATGCTGGTCAACTTGGCTGGATCGGTAATTCCAGTAATACTACCGATACGCATCTGGACATATTCCAGATTGAGTGCCAATACTACTGCTGGGGAACCTACGGTAACCTTGTTGAGATCTTCGATCGTGAGAGGAGATTTCTCAACGATAGTTTCTGGGGTCTGTTCGGTGCTCGATTGGTCGTTTGAGGTGTCCTGACCGTTCTCTGAGGTGTTTTGATTGTCTTTCGAATTGTTCGACACGGTAGTCTCCCTTGTAACACACACTGATGACGTATGGGTTATCCGATGTTAACCCATGAGTAAATTCGGCAGTATAGATGCCCCATTTACTATTTGGAATCTTATAATTTCCAAACAGCATCTGACGTACCTTTTCTTGAATGGAGTAGAGTCTCGCTTCATCTATCTTGACCATTGCTGATCTTAAGATGGAATCAATGATCTCTTCTGGCTTATTCCACAAGGAATGATAGTAGAGGATATTCTCTACCATTTGGATAAACAACAAATGTCCTGCGAGCGGTTTACGCTGCACCGACAAAGGAAGAGCCATGATCCATTGATCAATCAACATTGAAAAGTCGATCAGGAAAACCTGTTCGTTTTTCATGGTTCTGATTTCTTTGATCGATAATTCCAATAACTCATCCATTAGTCTACTCCAACAACAACAGTGATACCATTAAACTCGTCGTATATTACTTTTGCATACCGATCGAGACTCTCATCAAAAACCTGGTAACAAGACAGGATTGCTTGTCGAATATGTTTGAGGTTTAGATCTACCTCGCGGGTTGGTGCTATCGCAAAACTTTCTTTTGGGTTACTCAATCTCTGACAGATCACTTCCACAGAAAAACCGTAACCTGATAAGAAACTAGAATATGGCTCTAGAACCCTTCCAACCAATAGATGGTCGCTAACCCCAACAGATGAGCTAGTAAGCGTTATAACGCACGCTAATGCACGCATGGCACTATCCCTGACTACACCTCAATAGTATAATATATGTTTATGTTTATTTTAGTATGATGTGGTGACAGGAGACAGATAAAGATGTCTGCAACCAATGCTGTTGATTATGCGATTTCGTACATTAAACGACAGATCCCAAATTTGATTTTGCGGGATGTGTTTTCAAGTAGAGGTATTCTTGCTAAACGAGGAGTGGCCTCTATAGACGCTGGCATTCGAGAGAAGGTCATTGATGATATCGTCTATGCCGATTGTTGTATTCGTGGGGGACGAGAAGAGAAGATTGATATCTCTTCTTTAGAACCTGTTAAGGTTGACTCTTATGGAATTAGCTACAAAATTCCAGAAAGATTAACACATGGAAAGAAAATTGTAGCGGTACACTACGTGAGCTATGTGCCCAGATCGTACACCACCAATGGACATTATTATCAAGGTTATGCACCAAATAGCGGTTATGGTCAAATACCCGGTGTACTCAATAGTGTCATGAGGTCCAACTCCAGTGAAGCTCTTCCGGGTACTCATGACGTTACCTTAGGTCCAGCTGGTAGTAATGTGATCAACATCCCCAACCCTCCCAAAGGTATTAAGGTGTACCAGCTTCGCTGTGTATTGGAGAATGATACCACATTCAACCATATTCATCCTACCGCATACTCAAAGTTTGGTAAGCTTTGTCTATATGCTTGTCAGATGTATATCTTCAATGAGTTGGATATTACATTGGACCAAGGTAAGATTCAGTATGGTTCTGAGCTAGGTAAGTATCGAGATAAAATCGATAGTTATTCCGATGCGGCAGAGAACTATGAAACTTATCTTGACGAGGTTATGGACGTGGTGTTCATGCTAAACGATCCTTTAAGACGTCGAGAATACCACCAGATGATCACTGGAGGAAAGAGATAAAAAATAAAAGATAGGGGCAAACGCCCCTATCTTTTATAATAAAAACGAGTTCATGTCCTCGACAAACTGGTATTGTTCTTTATTAGTCTTTTCTAACCGAATACAATAATCTGGATGGTCTGACTCTAGCAACTGATGAATGGTCTCAAGGTTCAACTGTTCAATTGTAAAGTCATATCCCTGTAAGTCCCATTCTTCATCATCTTCAAGATATCTTTTTGTTGCTGCAAAATACAGGTCTTCGCGGTAATCCGTTGAGAGTCTTCTAAAGAATCTCTTTAGTCTACTTGTCATTGGACAGCTGACAAAATTTTTGGATCTCAAGTAAGAGGGTCCATGTATAATGACTCTCTCTACAAGATGACTGTAATAGTCCATCCAATCATCGGTGTTGATGACACGGTCAATGGCAGCAGCATCATCGCTGCCGATGATTAGAATGTGAGACTTTGCCATTTCTGGTCTCCTCAATGATTTTGATAAAATCTTCGTCGGAACCGAAGATCACTCTTGCATCATCAGCTAAACAATCTCCTCCTTTTTGGTCAGATTGTTTTTTGGCAAAACGATTAACCAAGTAGATTAGATCCGGCAGTAGTTCAATAAGATGATCCCAGTCTTGATCAAATATTTCCTCCACATCTTCTTGAGACGCATAGTTACCATAATAGCTGGGGAAACAGTTTTCTTTATAGAATTTCTTAATGTAATTAAGCAAAAAAACATCTGGGGTGGTTGAAGGTAAATTACCAAACACGGAATACTCTCTAAATGAATACTCAAATAGATGAAGGATTAACCGTTGTACGCTGTGCACATCTCCACAGCGGTTGTAGATGAACTTTAAGATCTTTGGATCTGACAATGGGTTTTGACAAAAGATGGTGTGTATCATGTTGACTTCACCTTGATACTGGTGTACTCTTCGCTCACGATGATCTCTAAAGTCTGACCTTTGAATAGATCTAGGTCAATAGCCTTACTCATCTGCTTGATCAGGTCTTGGTGAATGACCATCAAGACCTTAGAGGGTTCGTTCTCTGAAAACTGCGGATCTATCCATTCGTAATAATCGTCTGGAGTATTCCCCGTTGTGAGATGGTGTGTCACTCCTTCTATCAGATAATCGATCGCTTGATTATCTGATAGTAATGGAACTTTAACCAGTCGATCATGAAAAGAATTCATCAAGTAGACATGTAGCGTCATGGACTTTGTACTCCAATATAAGATCGCTGTCTTTATAACGAAGATTTCTCAGTTGCTTGATATCCCCGTTACTACTCACCAGATCAAAGATTCTAAACATCTCTTTGATGTGGTATGATGATGCAGTGCAGAGGTGGTTGTACACATCATTTGTAATCGATGAGCAAGCATCTAAGTCAAGTCTATCTCCGTTCAAAAGGATCTTGCTATAACAAGCTTGAAAGTCATCCTCAATGATATCCAAGTAGTTTGAACTCATGACATCTTTTTGGTTGGAGTTGGCATCCCTAATATAGAAGAATGCATTGTCAACCAGTTCAGCAAAATCGTAGATCTGTTCCACTCTTGAACGTCTGACACTCACTTCGTCTAGAGCTTGACCTAAAGCATTGGTAGCTCTAAAGAAAGATTGACTGGGGTTTAATGACAAAATGACAATGTTTATCATGATGATTCCTCCATCCATAAAAGATAGATGTAGATAAAATTAGTAGGAGAGGGTTTCCTCTCCTACTTAAACCCTTTGTCAAAACCAAGATGAGATATGCCACCACTTTTTCTTGCCAAAACCATGTGCTTTGGCGGTCTCTACAATCATGGCAATGGTTGCTTTTGGGACAACACTAATGTCAATCTTATTGGCCACGATCTTTTCGATCATGTCCATGTAGGCAGACAAGAAGACATAGCGTTGGCTGGTGGTAATTGCAGCGGTGTTTGCCATCCAATACCAGCTCTCTAGCAAACGGTCTCGCTCTTGTACCGTTTCAGAATGTGGGTTTACTTTGATGCAAGAGTCAAACTCTTTGAGTAGATGTTCGCTGACTGATCGAGCACGAATGGAGATGTCCATCATTTGCATGAAAGCAATTTTGGTTGCTTCCATATCTTTAGCGGTCATCTTCTTCCCATAAGTACTCATGAGTAGATCGAAGCAAACTGTGGCAGGTTCAGTGCTGCTAATAGGTTGTTGGGTGACGGGCTCATTGGCTGATGTAGATTTGTAATCAACGATAGTGGCCATGTGTATTACTCCAGTAGGTTAGTGAGTAGGAAGTCTACTCATTAGAATTATATATCTGCATAATTATTTAGACTGAGAGCCCCGAAGGGCTCTCAGTAGAACTTCAACGATTCTGATTTGCAATCACTTCATCAATGGTCCAAAATACTTTGATCCCAATCTTTTGTGCAAATTTCAGCTGTTTGTCGAGCTCTTTACGCTTTGCCGAGTGTGCATCTGGCATCGCTTCTTCATCCCGGAGGATTGCAAAGTTGTCATCAAAATCGCCTTTACGGTAACGATCTACAATTGACAGCATCTCCATTGGATTAAAATCAATCGGACGAATCACATACAAGTTCTTTGGCGCTGGCTGCTGTGCCGTTTGCTGATCTTGAATGTATTCTGAACTGGTGTTGACATCCTTTGTAACCTGTTTCACATACGGAAACTCATTGAGGTCCTCTAAAGGATCTTGATCAATGTTTGGTTGAATATCGCCTTGTAACGGATCCACATCGTTGTGATCTCTAAAGTTACCTACGCGAAACTGTTCAATACCTGCAAGAAAATCAGTTTGGTGTTTAATGCCAATGTTAAGATCACCAAAGTGTTTCATCTGCATCTTGGTCAGGCGTCTTTGCCCCAATATCTGAAGTGTCTTCATGATTACTTACCTGTGTGGCCATCGCCACCTGTTCCACGGTCAGTAACGTCACTCCATTCGGTGACCAAATCAAAAGTAATCGATTCGACTTTTACAATCATGTACTGCATGATCCGCTCCATGTCTTTGACTCTGACGGTCTTGTTGCTGGTGTTGCGCAGCTTCAAGAACAATTCACCTTGATAGTCAGAATCAATGGTTCCAATGGTATTGGCTAGACCAACCACGCTGCTGCTACGGGGTACAATCAAACCCACGTAGTTTGGATTTTTGATCCAGATACCAATACCGACACCCACCTTCACGGTTTCACCGGGTTCGATCTCAAGGAACTCTTGACCTTCTGGCAGAACTGCTCGAAGATCTACTGCTGCACTACCTTCCGTTTGTTTGGCAGGTAACAGATCCAAAGTCATCTTTGGATTGAAAATCTTGATTTCGACTAACATCAGTTTCTCCGGGTGTTGTGGATGATAGAAAGAGTTGGGCTATCACCAATCACTTCTTCAAAAATAGATTGGTCTCCTCCATAACATTCTCTCAATCCATTATAAATTTTGCAATACATTTCTGGTAATCGAGAATAGTTTCCAGATTCAGTCAGACCAAAATAAGCGTTGGCAAAATCAATTGGGGAATGGGATGTAAAGATCAATGAAGATTGATAGAGTTTAATCCATGGTGCTTCTTGCCAATACTCCACAGACAACTCCAGTTTGTGAAGTTCATCGTAGATGTAACGAACGTTTCCAAAGTTATCGGCAGGAACCTTATCGTGGATCTCTCCTAATACCTCATGATAGTTTACCAGTTCCTTCACGATCGGTTGCTCTAGCAACCAAATCTTAGGAGGACTCACTGAATGATCGTGCAACAGTGCATAAATGATTCGGTGATAAAGTTTTCGGTATTGTGCTCCCGTCAGTGCTGCGCAATCATGCAGGGGTGGCATATTAACGTTGGGCGCATTAAGCGCCTCAAACAAATTTTCCAACAACAGATGATACAAATCATCATCCACTTTACGCTTAATTGCAGCGTGTGTACGAGAACTCATAACTATCTCCGAGTTATGGCTTTACTGACGTTATTGTTCGACAAAGCAAAAAATAAAGTGAGTAAAGAATTTGGGGAGGTACGGTATCATTGCCCTTACCTCCCCTAGGATTGAGATGAAGTCCCGGATAAACCTCATCTCCCACCTATACACTCGGTGCTGCTCTAAAACGTCGCAATATTCACAGGAGTAACGTTTCACCGAATGGAATAAATAGGTACAGCAGACTTACTGGAGGATTTGTCTGCTGTACCTTACCGAAATTGTTTCACTATAACAGAATGCTAGCGAAACGCTCGGTCAACCCTACCCCTTTTGTCGCAACTGCGGCACCAATGAGTCTGAGATCCTTGTTAATGGGTTTAAGTTTCTCAAACACTTGGTGGGCTAAATCGCTAGGGGGAGGTTTGGTTAAACCATCTAACAACTGTTCCCAGTCATTAAACGTTTCATTCACCCATTTGAGCTCTTTGTTGGTCAGTAATCCACTGACTGCCCCAGAGAACAACTGAATGAAATCCCGCTGTAGAGAGGACTGTAGCTCGGCTCTTAGCCTAACTAACGCTGCGCTTGTTAAGGTCGGTCCATTGGATATTCTCTTTGGACTTTCCACTAGGTAACGATAGACCTCAAACGGCGAACTGGCGGCATCAATACCAGTTAATAGCTGTCTAAACGACTGCTCATTCCATCCACGAATTCCCGCGAACCCATCTTTGGAATAGTAAGCTAGTCGTTTGGTCATCTGTTCCATGCAAGCGAGGTTGTTACACTTCAAGTGAACCCCTGTTTCAATCAATAGCGATTTGCATGAAGGGCAGGTCACCGGTAATGTCAATGGAGTTAAGGCAGCCCGATTGCCGCAACCCATAAACACCGGAGTGACGTCCCCTCTTAAAGCGACGCTAATTTGCTGATCTCGACAGAGTCCTCCTAAGGCTTTGACATACGCGTAGTTGTGGAGACTTACTCGGCTAAAACGCCTGTTTCCAATCTTCACTGGGAAGTGCATGAGGGTCGGAGTAATGTTACCATTCATGCTTACGTTCCACTCGATATCAACTACACGAGTCGTTTGCTCTACAGCGGGAAACTTTAACGCAATGGCCCACTTGGGGTCATCTTGCGTATATCCCATCAGTCGCCTGATTGTCACTGAATCAAAGGCGACTACAATTCCATCAATGGGGAAGTCTAGCTGCTCTCTACTGACGGAAACTTCGTCAATCAACATTTGCAGAGTAGCAGCTAGATCATTCCTCGCATAGGATATAGGGGTTACGCGACGAAACCCCCACAACCTTAACAACTCGAGCCGGTCTCGATGTGATTCAAGGATGTTCAAATCACCATAGTCCCAGTTACTTCGAAATTTTATCTCGGTAAGCTGGTGTGGATTGAAACTCATATGTTTCTCAATCCCTTTGGCTGATTCGCCTCTAAACGTCGAAACCATTGCGCGAGTGTCTTTTGGGATCTTTAGACCAGAACTATCAGGATCCATGCTCCAAGCGTCTAGGCCGTTCTTTGTCGAATAGATTTCACCGTCTACTACAACGAGTGGAAGCTTATCGACATCTGGCGACTTTAACACTTTGGGGAGATCTGGAATCTTGATTGCTCTGGCGGTAATATCATCTCCGAACTCACCATCGCCACGAGTGACCACGGTACAGAGTTTCCCATAGATATATACCAACTGAACCGCATGTCCATCGAGTTTGTACTCGATCGAGACATTTGACTCAATCCCATCATCAAGGAGCTTGTCCTTGGTTATCCTAGCGATTACACCGGATAGCCATCTGGAAAAGTCCTTAATCTCGTAAATCTTCTTGAGAGAGTACATGGGATGAGCATGTCTAAGTTTGTTACCCCTCTCTCGTGCTGGAGTTGGCCCAGCGCCAACCACCGCCTCAAACGCCACAGGAAAGCAATGAGGATCTAAGCGGTTGAAACGGACCATGCGGCGGAGTTGATGAAGTAGAGCATCGTATTCTTCATCGGGAAGAGCGGATTCGCCAGTGGACTCGTAGTCCTTGGCACATTGCACTGCAAACTCGTAGAGTTCATGCAGATGCTTCAGCACTTCTGCTGTGGGGGTTTTCATCATCACCTCCATCCTTCGACGTCTCGAGTCCTCAACGTGACTCGTTTCAAATCAATCAGTCCGCGCACATTAGAAAACGTTTGCGAGTAATTTTTTTGGTTCAACCAACTCGTTGACAAGACCATGAAATCTCCTACACTAAAAAAATTACAAATCGTTACTATTCGCGTGCACGCGCGCGCGTTATAATTATATATATCTATAGATATTTATATGTTTAGAGATAGGGGGCCCCAACCCCCTATCTCATTTATCATAATTATATTTAAATTCTAGTTATTTTTTTGGAACTTAGATAATACATGAACCGCAATGGACTCTGCTTGGGGCAGTCCATTGCTTGAGAGATATTTACCAAAAAAATAACATATCTAAATATAGATATAGACCTCAGCAAGGTCATGGGGACCTTGCTATTTCACGATATAACGATACCAAAAATAAAGGTTTTATAAAAGCACTATTTCCTTCCTCCTCCATAACCCTTATTGGGTGGAGGAGGAAGGATCTAGCTTTAAAACTGGTTGGTAAGATGCCATACTTGGATAACATCTTACCGTTAAAGATTAAGCTGCTGGATCAAGGTGAATGATCGAGCAGCCATCTTGGTGTTCAACCTTCTTGATCCAGAGGTGCCCTTCTGGAAGTACCTCAACATCACAGGGAACGATCACTTGCGTGATCGGGTTTATGTAGGCCTGATTACGACCCACGCCGTTACACATGATGCGTTCGAGCATCCAGTAATCTACCACGTCGTCTGGTTTCACTGGACGGTGAAACTTTGGAGCCCAATACTGAACTCCATCCACTTCACGCAGTTCGAGGAACTCAAAGACCAGACGATCACTGGGAACTGACTTTCCCTTGGTAATCAGTTCAATACTACCACTCATGATAGTCTTCTTGCTGTCACTCTCGTGAGCAGCAATGCGCGCACCCTCATGCGCTTTGGCATCAGCCAAAACAGGGTTCACAACTGGTACCTCCTTTGGTACTTCCGTTACTTCCACCGGAGCAGGAGTAATGGTGGGGTTGCTGATGGTTACTTCCACCACAGTTGCTGGTGGTTCCACTGGTTTAGTTGCCAAGGTTTTGGCCTTGGCAACCATCTCTTTATTAATTTCACAGACCAGAGCATAGTACTCTGTCTGTAGCTCAACAACTGGTCGACTACCCACTTGTTTCAGAACCTCTGTTGGGGCGTCTAACAGGCGAACGTTAAGTTCGCTAAGGAGGTTATGTTTCTGAACTGGATCCAAATTCAGATTATCCAACTCAACCTTAACGGTTTTCAGTTCCTCATCATTGAGGAGCTGTTCTGGTAACTCATGGGTTAACCAATTATGCATCACCTCCACATCGGTGGGCTCTGGTCCGATGAGATACTTATTGAGCGCCTCTGCATCTTCCGTTGTCATTTGTGGTGGGGTTTGCTGGGGGATTTGCACTTCCCCATCAAACAATTCTATATCCACAACCTCATCCTCCTCTTTCGCCATGAGGTTTTCACCTCCAAGGAGTTCGTCAAGGATAGACTCGCTCTCTTCCCGAGTCAAAGCAGGCTTATCGTCGTCAGTCTCAACCTTTGGTTCAGGTTTCGGTTCAACAACGGGACGGTTGCCACCCCCACGTTGCTTGACAATGGCGCTGATGTTACCGCCACGTTTTTTGCCTTTACCGCGGCTGCGGATTGGACGACCAGAGTCATTCGCTGGGTCAAGATCGTCAGCGTTGAAACCGAGAATGTCGTTGTTGTTGCTCATGGTAAATCTCCAAGCTACCTAGAAAAGGGTAATGAGTTAGGTAGCATTAACTCACTACAATGATATATCCCTGAAAAAAAATAAAATGAGATAGGGACCCATTGGGTCCCTATCTGGCTATGCATCAACAGAAATCTTTTGATCCAATGGACTATCTGACTCCATCAGAAATGCAAACTTATTACCTTCCCCATCAATAGTATCTTTGGTTAACTCCAGTACCTCTTCACAGGCACTGTACAGCTCATCAATGTTGTACTTATTGGCAACCTTTTTAGATAGCTTACTCTCCTCAATAAATTGCATAAGTTCCTTGATAGAATCTAGATAGACCTTATACTGTAACAATAACAGATTTCTATGTTTTCCACCATCTATAATGTTTTGCTTGTAGGTAATGCTAGACATTATACAATAGGCATTACTCACCTTCCATTGCTGATAGATTTTTCTAATCTTACGAAGGAGGTTCATTTGAGTTAAAAGATAGATGGTAAGAACAGTGACTAGAACTGGGAATAAAGGAAAATGTTCCATGGTGGTTACTCCTGTGGGATAAAAATAAAGGGGAGTTTCCTCCCCCTTATTTGGCTTCAAGCAGCGTATCGATTGCGCTGCTTGAAGAATTTGTTTCCGATCAGTAGGTAGCGTTGACTACCTACTTCCAATACCACTTCATCGACGTCACCTTCTGGCAACATCTTTTTGACTTGTTTGGCAGTGAGATATTTAATCTCACCACCATTACCAAGCTTTGGAGAGAACGTGTGAATCCACGCTCCCCCAACAACCAACTTAGCTTGATCATCAGGGAAGACCAAACATAAACAATCACCAACCACCGCAACATAACTCATTTGTACAACTCCCATGAAAACTTGTTACCATCATTGATTTTGATGGCGCATTCGATATCATCAACTGGAGGTAGGTTACATCCATATCCGACTGACATACAGATGGTGTTCTTAAGCCACACCACGTAACTTTCCCCAGCATTGCTAGGGTTGGTTGCATCTGATAGCTCTTTTGCCTTCCTCCAGCTCGTTGGCACTAAGGAAGATTTGGCAAATGTGGCCTTTCGGATCACGTGATTAAGATCCACAACGTGGTTGGGAATCCCCCGCAAGAAAACGGAGATTCGCTCCATTTTCTCCTTGACTACAATCGGGACTTGGTCCGTCGGGTAAATAGATGGATGATACCCCTCCTCGAAGGAGAGCTTAATAGCTTCTTCTAGAAAGGCGGTTGCCACCCCTTTCTGAGAGGCGATGACTCGGACCTCGTCCACCCGATTAGAGGTTGTCATTTTGCCACCCTCGATTAGGCAGCGGTGGAGACCATAGCGGTCTCGCACGTAAATGACATCACCATCCTCCACTTTCCAGTGGCTGGTGCGGGACGACGTCATCCCACTCCAGTTTACGCGGTATACTGGAGCTAGCTCTCCAGTAGGTCTTACCACAATGGCGCGCCATGAAGCGCTACCACCAACCCATCCGGCTGGATTGGTGTAAAACTTTCCGCTTGGGTGCAATGTTAAAGACATGATAGTCTCCTCAAGGATTCGTCATCAAAAGGGTTAGGTTGGTGTAGTCAGATGACAATAACTACACCAAAATGATATATTCCTGAAAGAAAATAGAATGTCAGTTCGGTATTTCTTTCAGGAAAAGGTACATGGTTGGAACGACTAAAATCAAAGCCATTAATCTACTGTCATCAATATTCAAATTACCACCAGCAATAGAACTTAAACCAAACAATAACACAACCCATGCAAAATTTTTCACGATACAAAACCTCCAAACATTGAAGCACAAACACAGCCCAAGAAAAAAACCACAAACATCAATGTGACCACGCTGATGATCCTCATTTCACACTCCATACTCTTTACGAAACAAACGATCAAGCTCTTCACCTAATTTGATGAATTGTCTTATTTTTAACTTCCTAGACTCAGACATCTGTCGACCCTGCGCTACCATGTCCTTCATTAAAGAATGCTCAATCGAATGCTCCTTAATGATATCTGGAATAGAACCAGTCTCAATGATCTTTGCCAATTCAAACAAACCAATAGGGAACTCATCAGGCAATCGGTTTCGCACGATAAGATCACTATCAACTTTCTGACGATCAATCACAATATCCTGTCGATGAACATTGGTCCACACTAAACCATTGTTAGAGAAGTTAAAATTCACTCCTTCACAGTACTCCTTCAAAATGGCAGACATGACCAATAGTGGGATGCGAGTATCATCGTTACTCCATTCATCTCCTTTCTTGTACATGTAGCGATAGACCCGCTCATCACTGATACAAATTGCTACTACCACCTTATCCTTTTTATTGACCCACGCAAAGGTACGATTCTTTTGGTTATATCCTTGCATAACCAAATAACCTGTACGATCAGCAGCATCCAGCAATCGTCTACCAAAACCAAAATCAACCAAGTGATCAAATTTGATATCTCGACTGTTTTGGATGTAATCGATTTCCATTTTACAACTGGACGAATGTTCAGTATAGATCGCAGAATATTTCCTAAGATGATCATCTGCCAACTTCAACTCACTGATCCATTGGTCCACGCCATAGAGTCCTTGATACAACTGCTCCATGACTCGTTTGTAGACTAAGACTCTTAAACCAAACCGTCTTTTCTCAACAGCATCGGTTAAAGTTTTAAGGGTGGTTCGCAGGTAGTTAAACTTACCCACGGGAGAATAAAAACACTCCATCATTTCGCTCATATCACAACTCCAGATAGTGCACTATCAATCACGCCTAAGATGAATACCATTACCCAAAGTAGGATAATCCAAGTTTTCTTTGACACGTTTAAACTCCATACAGGACTGATTACAGAAAAATAATATAGTCTTATTAAAAAATAAAGGGAGTCTAGTACTCCCTTTATTTCTATTGGCTAACGCTTATGTTTAACTTTTTCCACCAATACCTCTAAATATTCACCCACCTCCCAGCTGGTGTTGATATCAGGATGACCTTGAATATCACTCGAATCAATCTGATCAAACTCCACTAGCTGATTGTCAATCCGATTGACAATCTTGTATAGCGCATCACCAATCAAATCAAAGGTTAGACCAAGAAGGTCATCATCAATCATTCTGACGACGGCTTTCTCCAAGATAACCTTGGCATCACTACTAAGGTTAATGTTGTATGCTTTCACTCGCTCAGCAAAGATGGTAGACACCAACTGCTCAGGATCGTCATTGATAACCATTAGAAGGGTATCAATCAGACCCTCATTAATCGGTATATCTTTGACTGGCTCAACCACCAAAGCAGCAGCAACCTCCTCTATTTCAAGCTCACTATCAGAGGCGTCTTTTGTGGCAACATTGCCAACCACAGCTGCGATGGTTTTACAAATCTTACTGTCAAGACCAATCTTGCGCAGTCCACCAATCAGCAGATACATTGATTTTGGGATCACAAAACCAACATCTAGGAACAAAGGAGGTTCGTTACCAAGCTGGATCTCCCACACCGTTACACCGCAAATAGACTCACCTTTCCGACTTTGGATCTCGTACAAGATGGAGATAGACGTACCATCACATCCGATAAACAGATCGATCTTACTGTCATCTCCCTTTGTTTCTGACTCATAGGTCATGAAACAAAAACCTGTAACGGCCAAATTCTTTAAGGTGGTAAATTCAATCAACCCATCCCATTCAGACCCTAGATATGTTTTATCTTTACCGTAATGATCGATAAAGATTTGATCGACAATATCTTGAATGTCCACCATCCGACTATTTACCCTCCTTGTTACCCCAGCTAAAGTTTTTGGACCTATTGACTTAGCCAAATGTCCGCCAAACACCCCATCCTTTTTCAATGGATTTTTCTTCACCAGAATTTTACGACTAAGAGTATTAACAACAAATGCCATGCTCTTCGCCGTGTTTGTTTTGCGGGTCGATACTGTGCCGTTAACAGCCATGATAAAACTCCTAATGAAAGAGTAGGAAGTCTACTCACTACAATGATATAGTCTTATCAATATTTAGAAAGAGAACAAAAAATAAAAGGATTATTAAAACCCTTTTATTCTTTAGAAGCTTAAGAGATAATACCCTTAAGCTTCAACTGGTCAATCCACTCTTCTACCGTGTAGGCTGCAAGCCACCCATCGTACCCCACTTCTGGGGTACCATAAGCGGATTGCCCAACAATGATCCATTGTTGACCGCAATTGTCAACAATAGCCAAGCGTCCCGAGTAGGAGGTTAACACGCCATCACGTGGCGTGCTTCTCGATTTCTGCTCGATCACACCAGCTTTCAGAATGGTGTGAACACTGATCCCGCTGTTTTGGAACACTTCAACATTTTTCTCCGATGTGAAGACAATCCCCATTGCACGATTCATAGCCATGATTAAAACTCCTGATACCAAAAGAGAGAAAGAGATAGGTATCGTTATCTCATTAAAATTATATATTCCTGAAAATAAATAGAATAAGAACAGTAAGGGCCGAAGCCCTTACTGCCATATCCGATGGTTGAAGATTTGTAGCAACGTGTGAGCAGCATGTTTATTTACATTCTTGCGATCAGCCTTAGCAGCATCAAGCTCCCTTACTAATCGTTCAATCCTTGCATCGATTTGCTCCACTTCTATCTGGACCGACTCCAATTCAAGAACCTGTTCATTGGATAGTTTTGTATTGAATGGAAGTGTGTCTAAATCTTGATCCCATAAAGGTTCATGCAGTATAGATACCCCATTCCCAATACTAATCCGCTTGACGACATCCATAGGGGTAATATTGTTCTTCAACATCCCCTTCTTGTTAGCCATCTCTACCTCTTCTGGAGTCATTCGTACCATGAGGGTACTTGATTCATTAATGACCCCTTGATAGCTAGTAGGAACCCCACTCATCAAATATCTAATTTGATTGATGGCATGTTCAAACTCAGGACCGAGACAAGGACCTGTCCAAAAGATCAACACTTCTTTTGGAGGGATGTTTGGAATAAGCACCATGGTATACGTGTATGGTGAGGTACACTTGATGATCAATCCTTGAGTGTTCTTGAAATACACTGTAGTGAGACCATCTACAGGTTCAAGCTTTGCCAAATTCTTTTGTACAGCAGAGGCCCATTTCTCATGCTTGTATTCATACTGTTTACAAAACGCGGAAATGGATTGTTCCTCCATCATTTTTGCAGGATTAAGATAAAGTCCAACTTTTGATTTTGGATCTTTACCCGCGTTGATAATACCTGCTACAGTCCGAGCAAACGCAGCATTATGATAGTTATAAACAGCCTTCATTCCTTTTCTCCAAGATAGAGTAGTAACATCTACTCACTACAATGATATATCCCTGTATTTATTCAGGAACATAGACCACGGTATGTACAAAATGCTTCTTGCCATCCCAGACAAGACTCACGTTACTTCCTTTGACGGTACGATATCCCAGAGTCGACA
>ERZ650304.152-NODE-152-length-43591-cov-8.349871_pt1 | contig 43591 bp, 58 predicted proteins | sample MGYA00376240_ERZ650304 | MGnify/ENA primary metagenome ERZ650304 (study PRJEB26733, sample SAMN07839271) | wastewater metagenome | biome: small river; feature: stream; material: water | place: USA: North Carolina | collected 2016-03-01 ... | reverse complement strand
CTACATAGTTTTTCATTTGTTTATTCCTTTCTCGATATGGGTGTTATACGCCTACCGAATGATAAGTGGTTTAAGAGGAACAGTAACAGCGGGTCCGGAGTCTCCCTCTCCTTCGTCGCTTTCCTCAAATTTGATAAAGCCTGTCTTTCCTCTTGCGGAGTACCCCCTGGTTTTCTCAAATATGAGCTCAAGCTCGTCGGGCGTATATCCAGGAACAGTCCCCTGCCGCTGTATAATGAGATCTTTGTAATCGGAATACTTAACCTGCCAATCCCCAATAACTTTTCTACCGTTACGCGCCGCGGAGATGTCCGCACTAGATAGTGAGTCCCAATCAAGCGTTTTAACAGGGTACTTATAAACGTATTCGATAGCAGGCTCTTTTCCTGCCAGGATGTTATCAACATATATTCTTTCAAAGCGCTGGAATGTCTCCAGCAAATTTATTTCGACCTCGTTGTCCGGACAGATGAAGTGGTAAGGGTTTTCCGGATTTTGATACAGATCGAACTCGGTCATTTCTCCGGTGCCCTGGTTGATCATGAACAATATGCCGTGCTGGATCTTGAAATGGTAGAGGTATATTGCCAGCTGTTTTAGGTAGGAGCTGCGGACTTTTCCGCCTGTGACCTGTATGTGGTTGTGCTGGCCGTAGTAAGTTTTAATTTCTACGATCGCAGTCTGTCCGTCTATCCACACACCAGCGTCCGGGTAGCCGGATATTGGTACCTTGTTCGGTCCCCATTCAATGAATACGCGCTCGTCGTTTGCAAATCTTTTCACTAAAACATTCGCCTTGCGCATGAGTGATACAACTGCCTTCTCTGTCATGGAGCGCATGGTAAGCATCATGACGGTTTCCCCTTGCATGGGGTTTGTGGGTGGCGTGCCTATCCATTTATGGTATATATCGAAGGCCATCGCCTCGGTCTCAGAGGCCCAAAAGCTAGTTTTCTTTTTCTTCTCGCCGCGGAGTTTATTGTTTGCCTCCGCCTGTGTGTTGATGACTTCGATTAAGCTACCCATAGTTTGTATTTGTTATACAGAGTATAGCACACTATAGCATTGTGGATAACACTATTGCAGCGGCTCTCTATCCAGTGGATGAGGATTTGGTTTACCGAATTCCTGCACTACAAGCAAACAACTCTCTCCGTGAATGTGGGTATCGAGTACTGCTACTCCGGTATCTTCCCAGCTTGCTCTGGTTATATTCGTCCGGTGTCCGGGGGAGAGCATCCAGGCTTGTATGAGCTCCTTGGTATCGTTGAAACATATGGCCAGGTTTTCCCCTGCGGAAATATATTTATACCCGGCGATGTCGAGGAACTGGAAGGTATCTTCGTCTCCTAGGTGGTGCGCAAAATAGTCGCGCTTGTCCATATCCAGTGCTTTCAATTCCGCTGCCTTCGTGAGCGAGTTATCTATGTGCAGTGCATTGAGGCCTTCCCCCTCTCGCTGCAGATTTACAATCTCTATGACATCCGCTGCAGTAAATGTATGAATTGGTATTGGTGCGGGCTTTGGATTCGGACGGAGGATATACCATCCGCCGACCACTACAGCAAACCCGCCCGCACTAAGCAGGAATGCCGCTAGAAAATGACTTATTCGTTGGTGCTTCATATAGTTTTAGGGTCGTGAATTTCAAATTCGAACTCGTTTTCAAACCAGGATACTCTGTTTTTAAAATCTGTAATGTGAACGAGCTCGGGGGTATGACCGGTCACATGCCCGCGGTAAGTACTAACCTTCCTGGGGATAGATATTTCCCCTCGTAGAAACTTCCCGGCCTTAGCAGTGAGCAGCCAGTGGGCGCCTACTCTTTCTCCGTTTTCCCCAATAACCGGAGCAATGAGCCCATGAACGCGGAGCTTGGGGAAGTTACTAAATTCGTTATTGTTTAATTCTCCATTCGCCTGGAGATGATAGTCGTTCACTCCGGATTTTCTAATTTGCCGGTAGACCTTAATGAGTATGGTGAGGAGGCCGGGCGTGAAGCCGTGCCACCATTCTTTTACTTGGGCCCCGCATTTTTCGCAGCGGGTAGGTATTTGTGCCATGTTAATTTTTACTTAAAGAATAAATCTGAGAACTATAACCCCGAGCCATAGCCCGAGTACAAAATACATAAGTGCTGTAGCAGGTGTGGTACGCACTTCTCTGTCACATACGTGGCAATAGAGTTTATGCTTTGGCGACCAATTATGCAGGTTTCCGCCGCACTTAGAGCACCTATTGCGTAGCCATCTTTGTATCTGAGTTATCATTTTTGTATATTTTCTTTTTACGAGAATGACCATTCCGGCATTTATAAAACCAGAGCACATAGTCCACAAACGGTACATGTAATGTAACGGTGTAGTGCTGGCTCGCGTTGCAGCCTGGCGTCGTGCAGTCGAATTCTCTTGGTGGTTTTTTAGTCTGCATGTTTCTCTTTGAGGTCTGAATAGTCGTCGCTATATAGCTGTTTTATATAACTACAATCTTTCTTATGGTAATAGTCGCGCTTACTGCCGCAACATTTATGGTGACCCCTCCTTCTATTCTTCGGATCTTTTATCCAGGTAGAGTCCTTACTACTACCGGCACGACCAATATATTTAGTCCATGTGTGGTTGTTTATATGGCCGGATGGTAGGAGTTTAAAACCTGCGGCGAGATACTGTTCTTTTTGTGTCATCTGTCCATTTTTACTAGCGGGGCGCTCCCTCCTGGGGGGTACCAAGCTACTCTTGATCATCGTCATCCTCCATACCTCGGGCCGGTTCGGATACCTCGGCCGGAGTGAGCTCCAGGCGATAGTATGTAAACCATGACTTGCGATCGTTAATATCTGGTATGACCAGATCCGGGATGTAGACAGTAAGTATGCTCCAGCCGCGGGAGTATTTAAGGTTGGCCACTTCTGCGTAGGTCTCGATCTTGCGGCACTCGCGCTGTTTGGCGTCCCGGTCATCCATAATTGCAGCAATGCGCTCTTTCTGGAAATTTATATCGGTGCGGGCATTGTCTTTGAAAAGCTGACCATCCGCTTCTGACTGCAGCTCCTGGATCTTGCGTTCGATGTCGTCAATTTGCTTCTTGAATGGTTCATCGTCGAACACCATCTCCATGCGGTAGTCGCTGTACGACTTCGAGAGCCGGCGCTGCACTGCCAGGCGCATTTGCCAGCGGAGGGACTTGTCCATTTGCAGGTTGGTAATGTTGAACTTTGCGCGAATAACATTGTCTACCTTGATTTTGTCGAGGATGGTTGTTTTCGCCTTAGTGGCCGGTCGCTTAACTATTTTTTTCTTCATGGTATTTATTTAAAAATTTATAAGTGGTTCTGATCTGTCTACCCCGACTATCTCTGGCTCCAAGAGATCTTTAATATCTTTTAGATACATGACTGCAGCAATGAGCAACTCCTTCTCGGTGCACCTTTCCAGCGTTGCCTTCATGGTCTCGTAGCTCAATTTGTCATCCATTTTTACCACCTCCTTCCCTGTATAGTCTGATCCATGAGTCGAGCATAGTGCTATCTGGTACCAATACTCCAACTGGCAAAAATCCCTGATCCATTCTGGCAGTTGGGCAGTTACACCCAGTAGCTCGCGGATCCCAACCCATGGACCACTCAAAGCCGTCGAAATACCAAACAGCCATTCTTCCGTGGCCGTTCTGGCATCTGTGTAGCTGGCGGAAATATATTTTGGGGGAGCTCATTTTACGTCCTCCGGGATAGCAGGGTTGCTTTTAATTATATTCATGAGCTCATCCGCGCCCTCCTCACTATTCGACTGTACAACAATGCGGTTATTGCCACCGCGCAGCTGCAGGATCCAGTGGCGATACTGCATACCTTCCGGACAACGAGCCTTTATGTAGCGCTGCTCTCCATATTTCTTGATACTACGCAGCATACGCGGGGTACAGTCCGGACAATAGGCATAGGTACCAAATAATATGCCTCCCGTATCCTCCAAATTGGTAAAATCTTTATTGCATGAGTCGCAAATAACTGTATTACCAATATCAATTACTTTTTCTACCATTTCCCTCGCCCTCCCACCCAGACTTGTATGCGCATGATTATTTTGCAGTCATCACATTTGTACTCCGGGTACTTTAATTTTTTATAACAACGATCGCATTCTACTACCGTGGAAGAATTCCACTTGTGCATTGTTTTATAATGCTTGGTATAACTTCTTAGATCCATAGGCATTCTTATTACTTGCTAATTGGAGGGGCCCGGATGCCGCCAAGTAAACGTACGGTCGGGCAACCCCAAACAGGAAATAATTTTTAGGGGGTGTTTAATTTCCCCTTAGTATGGTTTTTTCTCGTTGGTGCATGACTTGCTGCATAAACTCGTACATGCCTGGCTGGTCGTAGGTAGTGCCCAATATCGTGAAGTCATGGACGGACATACCTAAAATAGCATCGGGGCCGATGCTTGGGGTGATAAATATTTCTCGGTACTCATTATCGCCCGCAGCAAATTCAATCTGTCTGTGGGTAATTCTCTTGTACTTCGATGGTGGTAGGTGTGCTATACGCTCGCTTTTGTAGAAGCGGCATTCGCTTTCAGTACCACAAATAATCAATCTAGTTTTTAGCATATTTATTTTGGGGGTGTTATTTTCTTAACTCTTTTTACGCCCAGGAATCTATATAACTCCCGAGCATTTTTAAATTCTTTCTCGACTTTAAAAGTTACCAGGTTTTGTGTTATGGGTAGACCCTTCACGATCACACCTTCTCCAGGCATTACGTGCATTGGGAAAATCCATTCATGCATGAGCTGTGTGAGCTCGGTCGGCGCCATAAGTATTGGTCTATTTGTCATATATTTTTACTAAGGTTAGGAAACGAGAGGACCCAACCCACTGCATAATTCTCCCCGACCCAGGTAAAAAATGTGCAGAGGTTGGATCATAAGATCTATCGGTGAAAATATACACCAATAAACAATTTTACCAGCCAAAGGACAAATAAGGCTGGCAGGTAGAAGCGGCTACATATGCAGCTGCATTCCGCCCGCCGGTCTTAGGCATTCACGTCTGATAATTGGGCATTCACGTCTGCGCGAAAAAAATAAAAAAATTTTGAACTATGGCGCCCGCGTGGGGCGGGGCTAATGGTTGCGGGCCCAGAGTAAAATCAGGGCCACAACTATCAACACCCACCCCATAAACGGTATACGCTCGTTACTTTTTGCCATGTATGAACTCCACCATGGCCTCATTCGGTACGTTGTGGTTTCCAATGTTGCCACTCTCTACGATTTTGCAGGCCTCGGCAAAGCTGTATAATCCAGCTTCGCCGCGGTTCGGTGTATAGCCGCGGTGTGCGGGTCTCCACCAAGCGCCGTGCTCAATGCTCCATATAAGCCATAGACTTGTAAGCATGTATTGCACAGCTGTTTGGCCTGCGCGGTGCGCATTGTATATGCTATCCATTTTAGAATTGCCCTTCATACTCTACCGGTGCGGCGCTTATTTCCGTATCGGTGAAGCCTAATTCTTTTAGTACTTGTAGTAGTTCGTCCTGTTGCTCTGCTTGCGCTTCTTTTGGATACTCTCCAGCGTCAAGCGCGTCGGACTCTATGCCCCATATGCCGGAACTACTAGCAGTCACGCCGGCAAACCATGTAGTACCGTCTTGGCTTGTTTGTATATGGGCTTTCGCCTGTACGCCGGTCATGTACCATTGTTGGTTGATATACCCCATATATCGCGCGTAATTTTCTTTTGCCTGCTCCATGTTTTCCACGTTCTCGGCATTAAAATATTTACACGCGCCTGGCTCGCTGCTCTTATGCTCTATAGCATATTCGCCTTTTGTATCACTGAATGCGCCCAAATAATCAGGCGGGCAATCAGTATCTAGCATGGTATGCACTACAATTTTTGTAATACGTTTCATGGTTTTTTGTCCTCTCGTTTCCCTCCCTTAGTTGTTAAAGTTCTTTTGAGCTTGTAGGCTCATGCGCTGGCCGGATAGCTCCGGCCGTAGCATTAGGCTGCAAGGGTTGCACGTTCGAGCATTTGCGCGTATAGTCGGCGCTTCGCTATCAACTCGGAAGCTTTCCAGTACTGCATGAATAGCTGCGCGTTGGGGTCGTCGGGGTTATTAAGTATAAAATCTATCTGCGCGATTTGTTGCCGGATGTTTTCCGGCGTTGGTTCCCAATTAAGCATTTTTATATTCCTTTCTTAGTGAGCTAATTTCTTGATTCTTTGCCATAGGCTTAGATACTTGTTTGGTGTCTTGCTGCTACCAACAGTATTAAGCCTTATATTTTCGCGGCATGTGAGATGGTGCCGTGAGCTGGTACCGACTTGGCAATAGGGGCACCGGTCTTTTTTAGTGTTAAGTTTACGCTTCATACTCTGGTACTCCTGCGGCTTCCAATAGTTCAACGTCTCCCGCTTCGATGTACCGCGCTAAGTCTTTCAGCTCCGCAAGTTCGGCATAGCTTATGCGCTCGGCTCTAAGCTCAGTACGTAAATGCTCCAGGCGTGTTTTTGCGTGTCTCGCGTTTGCCGCCTTAATTTCTGCATTTATTTCTTCCAGCTCCTTCACAAAAGGCTCTATGCTCTCGTGGTTCATTGCCTCGTCGATATTTAACCCAGTAATTACTTTATCCCTTATGACAATTCCAATAACTCTAAGGGCTTGTTCTGCTTTATACGCAAGGTCTACGCGCTCGGCTCTTATGATGTCCATATTAGAATTCTCCAAAATAGAAACAGTTTGCATATTGCAATAATGTATCTTCGTTAGCTTCTTTAAGTTCGGTCCATGGTGTGCCCCAATCTTGGTATTCAAGCGTTGCACTTTGTGGCTCGTTGTATTCGTCGAGACCACCAATAATGCGGACTGCTGGCCCGCCGGTGCAAAACAAAATATTATACTCCTCATTGTGTGAGTCAATCTCAGCTCCTGGAATATGCCACCCGCTGCGTACTTCCACATGTATCGGGTCATCCTGGATAGTTTCCATGGTTTTCTCATAGTCGTGGTAATCTTCGCGGGCTTTTACATGGTCATTTCGGCCATAGTCTAGTGCCGCGGTGAGTGTGCCATCGTCGAGCGTACAGGTGTGGTCATTCTTGCAATCTTCTACGTGCTGCAAGCGGTGTACAAGCACCTCAATGTTTGCCATTTGCGCCATTGCCTGCTGTTTGGCGCGGTCGTCGGTCGTTGTATCGGTCATGGTTTTTTGTCCTCTCGTCCCCAGTAGGGGAATTTATAAATGAAATAGATTGATTAGCCAGTTAACTATCCAGCTTGCGATGGCGCCGCATGTGATAAGTCCGACAAATTCCAAAAAGAAATGCAAGCCGGTTCTAGTGTCTTGTTCTTCGTACATAGTTGCTTAGTCCTCTCGTTGTGAGTCAATGTAATCAGCGGCAATAGCGTTATTGGTGATATTTTCCGCGGCATTGATTCGGTACTGTCGCGCGTCTATCTCGTCGCTTACAAGGTCATTGCAATGCTCCTTAGTGACAAACCATGCAATAGTTTTGTGCTCAGTATTGGCACACCTCACGTTATACATTGCGTGGGCTTGAGCGATGTTGAGTAGTACGCTTAACAGTATTATTTGATACTTAATGAGTTTATACGCGTTTTTGCGTGTGATAGCGTTTCGTATAGCCATATGTTTATTTTTGGTTGTTAGTTTATTTTTGCTTATTGCAGGCGGACGGCGGGCATGGTTGGCTGTTCAACGTATGCGCCGCGGTCAATGTCGCCGGACACGGTCGGGTCGGTATAGGCGGCCATGGCGCGCAAGTCATTTTGGATAGACTGCAGGCTATTAGCTGTATACATGTCGCGGACCTCGTGCGCTCCGACAAAACCGAATGCAAGCACTATCACGACCACCCAGCCAAACGCGGTTATGCGGGCTTCTTGGATGGCGCGGGCTTGCGCGGTTCTGTAACCTTGGTGCGCAACCCTGAGTATCGCGGGCCGCTCCACGCGGTTGATGTTTAGCATATTTGTTCCTTTCGGGTTATTACCCTTACTTGATAATAGTATAGCATAGTATAGCAGAGTGTGCAATAGCATAGTATAGCAATAGTTATGCACAACCAAGCGGAAAAGTGGCTATTTCTCCCCTATTTGGACGGGCCACAATACAGCTTGTAGCAATTACTCTCGTCCTAGGGGCATATAAAGCGTAAGTTTTGGCGCAAATATGCAGTATTCCGGCGTTTTTGTGGTTTTGTGTTCTTGTGTGCAGGTTTCTTCCATGGGTTAGGTGGGCAGTTACGCGCGAAATGGGCCGTAAATACTGGTAGAAAGTGATACAAACTAGAGCAGAGTAAGCAATACTATAGCTTTGTGTTGCAGGGTCATGTATTGTTCGTCAACTATTCCACAACTTTTTACAACTCCCGCCATGCTACCCTCTCCCTCCACCCCATCCACCGGCTAAAAGCCAAACCCCATCCACCCCCCGCAACCCATCCCATCGCCCCGCGCCATTGTATTCCCCCCTATAGGTAGCTAACCATGGTTATACTGTTTTATTTAGTATTTTACGTGGGTATTGCGTATTACGTATTAAGTATGGGCAATGGTACAACGTGACCGCCCCCAGTGGATACGGTGTACCACTCGTGTTTACCACGGTGGGGTACACTGTGTTAAGCAATAGTGTTACAAAAGTGTTGGCACGGTGGTGCTAGAGGTGTGCAAGGGGTGTCACTCCGACTGCAGGACTAACAGATCATACTTTATAGAAATCAGGAATAAGGTACTCGGTACCAACGTAAGTGAAGCTGGTACAGTTACGGATTCTCCCTCTCCACCAGGTCCCCCAAAACCCAGGGGGGAACCACACCCCCGGAAACACGGTGAAAACACCTTGTTACCACGGTGCTCCTGCACCCTGCTACACCCCTGGGACACTCCCGCGCGAAGGAGTTGGATCGGAGGGAGGGGATGGGGAAAATCCCTAAATTTCCGGGGGGAACAACAAACCTAAACGGCCTGCGCGACACATATCCTTGTAGGTACAAAAAAACACCATAGCAAGTGAGCTATGGAGCTTTAATTCCGCAGGTATTACGGAGGGCTTAGACGGAGATGGGGGGGTAGAAAAAATCGGCGCGACGCTTCGCGTGAGGTTATTTAGGTAATGCGGGTTACGACCCAAATAAACAGGATAACGAGTATGCCGATTACTACTGCGCGTTCTATGGTCATGCGCTAACTGTACGCCCGCCACATGACAGAATTATGAACGCCGGGAGGGTGGCCTTATGCCAAAAGTAAATTCCAGCCGGCCGCCGCGCTTCGTACTACCCGGACGAACCACCCTCCCTTATTCAGACGCTACCGCAAGTACAGTAGCACCATGCCGGCTAGCAGTACAGCACCCACCATAACCGCCAGAATGATCCAGTCCAGTAGTTTCATGCTGCCCCCTCCGGTTTCCACGCTGGATCGTTCATTTTGTGCTTCTCGAACCGCTCCAGAGTAACCGCCACCGGCTCCCGATAGTGCGCTGCCAGCTTTTCTGCGTCCGCAAAACTCAGCGTCCTGCCATCCGGAAACGAATATTCCTTATGTTTCCAATCCCTTGGTATGGATTTACGCATAATTGTTGGTAATCTCTTAATATTTACACCCATATTACACCGGTTTCTTCTGGGCTTCCGAGCTTCTCGAAGTTATCCCCAAAATACTACCGATTTTTCAAAGAACATACGCCAAAACCCTTGCAAACTGCAGCGCGGTTAAGTATAATTAAGGCAGATTCGCGAGAAACGAAATACCAACAAGTCCGCACACTGCGGGCTTTTTGTTTTATACGTTTCATATGGAACCTACCCTATCCCAGTGAGGTAACCGTTGCAGAACACCGGAGGTACTGGTATTCGCCCATTCTAGTGCCCGCGCACCATTGCAGATGCGAGGCCCCTGCCACATAACGTATTTTTCTATGCTGCCTGGCAGGTCGTTATTACTTGCGGCAGTTCGTACGCTCCGCTTGCTAATCCCCGGGAATGATCCGGCTTGACGCGGAGATTGCCCTGGCGCTAAAAATTTGCCGGGTAGGCAAAGAGCTAGCGGCCTTGGCCGATGCTTTACACCATTTCGGGTTGTGAGGCCCGCTACGGTCAAAATTCGCGAGAACGAGATTTTGAAGTAGAGTGAGGAGACGAACTTTTTGCTCGTCGCCCCTGCCAGCCCATGTATGACTTTCGCTGGCTTTGTATTTTTGGAGAACCCGCATTTTTTGGTCCTCACTCTACGGCAAAATATTACATACCACTAGCAACACTCCATGCCAGTACAAAGAATATGGTTATTACGGAAACGAGAATTAAGATAATTTTCGTATTTTTTTTCATTTGGAAGCGGACCAGGCGGGACTCGAACCCACGACTCTCACGCTTGGGAGGATGAGCGCATTAACCTCTGTGCTACCGGTCCATATAAATTGGGAAGGTGGGGGAGTTATTGGCTGCTCCCCCGGGTGGTGGGATGTCTTGGTAGGCATCAAGCAGACTTTTAGTGGCCTCCTTGGTCCAGCCGCTCTCCACACGTAGTTTATTCAACTGCCGTGGAAACCGTGCCTGCTAAAGGGCCCGGGAGAACAACTGGAACAAAAAGACCACACCGTAGTTAATACGGTCGTGGCTTTTTCTTTGTTGGTTTTGGTTGTTGTTTCTTTAGCATATATATTTCAGACTGCCCAAACACAAATTCTATACACGCTCATAATAAATTCAGTTAGGTGTTTATGCAAGTGATGAACTGTGCATAAGTCGCATACACTCCAGAAACATTGTATAATGCAGGCAAATGAAACAGGTCAAAGAAATGAAAAAAAAATTCGGCAAAAGTGAGATCGCGCAGGAGCCTCACTTTCCCGAAGTAATGGAAAAATACAACAGCCTGGGCCGGCATATGACCAAGCCGGAGTTTTACAAGCTCCATGTTATGCCGCTCATGCCGAACATTACATTCCGCCAGTGGGAGTATTTTATCGACAAGCTCCGCGACGTACAGAAACAAATGGTTGCTGCAGCGCTTGTGAAATCAAACGAAAAGGCAGTAGCCAGCGCCCAGCGCGAGAAAAGCTCACTCGACAATATTCTCAAAATTTCCGATGTCTCCCTGCAGGCATTCGCAGATAACCCGGAGCTGATTAACACCATTCCAATTAACACCCGCGTAAACTGGATGTTTCGCGCCATGAAGGCCCGCGACTCCAGGCTTAAAGTTGCCATACAAAAGCGCAGCGATGATCGCCAGCAGTCCAGCTTCGAGCAGATGATGGAAGGCGCCCAGTATGGCGGCTACACCCCGGAGCAGGTACCGGTGGACAATGAGGGTCACGACTTAATTGATCTCGACGAACTCGACAATGCAGAAACAAAATCGCTATCACACGAATTACCAGCTGGTATTTAACAACCTCCCTAAGACGCAAAAGCAGGAGGCACTGGATCTGGCCAAGCTCATCGCGCAGTGCCGGCAAGATCCGGTGCTTTTTGGTGAGAAACTTTTAGGTCTGCGCTTCCACGCAAAGCAGAAAATATGGATGTGGCTTACCACCAAGACCCAGATGGATATGGCGTTCGAACTCGCCCGGGCCATAGGGTACGTACTCCCGGACAATGATCAACTACGGGCGTATGATTTTTTGAAAAATATTTTGTGTCCTTCGAACCGCTTTGGCAAGACATTCATTACATCGGTGAAGCATGTCTGGTACAACTTTTACAAAATCGGTATGCAGGGTGATCCGAAGAACATTGCCTTGGCCCGCTACTCTACCCTAAACCTCTCCCCTCACTCGCTGCAGGTTGACGCGCTCTACCGTTACATCTCCGACTTCTTCGATGAGACGTTTGTGTACGAAGACCCGGACACGCACATGCGCGTACGCAATATCTGCCGTATTAAATTTTTTATGGTAGATCGAGCGCAGGTACGCCGTGAAATTATATTTGCAAATAATTCAACCGTGAAAGGAGCTCCGACTGGCGATGACCAGGCCAGCTCCATTGCCGGTACAAACTTTTATTACATCTCCTATGACGAAGCACCGCAAAGTATCCACCTCCGTGCCGAGCTCCCGGCAAAAATACTTTCTCGTCTTATCGACTCCGGTGGGCCCCTTGACCTTATCGGCACCCCGGAAGTTGATAAACCTTCCCAGCAGTATTACTCGCGCATTGTCAAAGACGGGCTCAAGCTTAAGGATGGATGGTTTACTCTTTTGGGGGCCCTCGATGAAAACGAATTTATCAGTTCGGAGAACAAAGAAAAATCGCTCGAAAGTATTCGCACGACCGACCCGGAAAAGTACCGCCAGGTAAGATACGGAGAGTTTGTTTCGAGCGGAGCAAAACTTTTCCCAAACGTAGTTATTGAAAAATTATGGGAAGGCCACCAAGAGTCGGCCAAGGACAACCACCGCTACCTCGAAGTTGTAGACTGGGGTTTTTCTGATAATGGCGATCCAACAGTAATTTACGTATTCGACTACACCGAGCTCATGCTTTCCAAAGATGAATTCATCCGGGAGTACGGACCAATGAAAGCACCGCACGCCCGGGTAGTATTCCGGGAGCGCATAAAGGGCGGATCTCCATATGAAGCTTTGGCCCGCGTTCGCCTGCTACAGGAAGAATACAACGATGCAGAATTTTTGCATGACGCATCTTCCATGGGCGGGGTCATGATCAAGAAAATGCTGCGCGAACTTAAAATGCGGCACATGCACGACTTCAACATGGATAAGGGCAGCAAAGAAGAAATGCTATTCCTTACCGCGCGAGCCCTTTCGTTCGGCCGGAAAACTGAGCGGGACGATGAAGGCAGGGTGATTGAAAAGACAGAAGATTTTGGAAAAATACGCAGCTTTCTAATCCCCGAGCTCGAGGAGCAGCTTGGTACTTACAAGACCGATGATAAGAAAATTGAGCAGGACGAAGTAATGGCTTTCGGCATGGGTGTGTGGTTTATTGAAAAAAAATTGGTACGAGAACGCGTACCGGTGTACAATTTCAATATACTTGCACCGAGGGCGGAAGATATACTCTCAGTGCCCAGCTCGAAGTCGAAGGAAATCAAAACCCGAGTTTTAAAACTCAACACAAAAATAATATAGCCAACCAATGTACACAAAGTACGACCCAAAGATGACCGCGGAGCAGCGCAAAGCCTATGAGGATGAGCTGTCTGCGGAATTTGCGGAAATGAAATCGGATACTGACAAGGATCTGGTATTCCGCAAAGAAGGTATATCGGCGACGCGCGGCAGCACCGGCAAGCAGTTCGTAGGATATACAACTCTCGAACAATTCTACCGTGGTGACCAGTGGGACCACGACGAACCACCCGGAGCCTCGCAGCATACCGAAAATTACATGAGCGTAATTGTGGATAACTTCTCCTCATTGCTATTCGACGCGCCTGTGGAGATCCACTGCCCTTCTGCCGATGAGACCGACGAGGTTTTGGAAATGAAGGCGGAAATGAAAGAGAAGATCCTGCAGAAGGTGTACGACGACAATGATGCGGATGATATTGTTTTCCCTCACTGCTCCAAAGTAGGGTCACTCTATGGTGACTCGTTTATCTTTGGTCCATTTTTGGATAAATGCGGTAGCGAGAAAAAGAGCGACTGGAAGATTAAGTTTTTCAACGTGGAAGATCCAGCTGCAGTCCGGTTAATTTTCTCTGACAAAAACTACGACGAGCTCGATGCCGCAATTCTGACTACTCCAATTTCTCCGAAAAAAATGGAGCGCATGTATGGCGACCGCCTCCGGGCCCGCGGTATAGATCCGAAAACACTGATCCAGCAAAACCAGACCAATGCTTCCCCAAACCAAGGCACTCCTGCGCAGGGTATAAACAAGCAAATGGTAAACCGCGAAGAATACTGGACCGACCAGGATATGGCGCTATTCGTTGGCGACAAGCTTGTTGATTTTTATCATCACGGCTGGGGATTTGTCCCGCTCGAGCACATAAAAAATATCTATGTGCCAAACCACCCATACGGCAAGTCCGACATGGAAGATGCGCTCGACCCACAACTATTCCACAACCAAACCGTAAACGACTTAGCGAACGCGCTTAAGTTTCTCTCCACCATAACCATGAAGGGTACCAACCTCGAAGGTATGGAAGTTTTGGTACATGGCCTCTCAAAGATATTCAACCTCCCGGACGAGGGGACTCTTGAACCAATCCAGCGCAGCGGCGATCCGTATGCATCTGGCAACTTCGTCGAAAACCGCCGCAAGAGCATTTTGGATGTATCCGGTGTTTCAGAAGCGCTTATGTCCAGCGTTTCAAACAACGCGGTATCTGGCCGGGCATTCTCCCTGGCGCTGCAGTCTGTTATTCGAAAGCTCAACCCTCGCATAAAATCCTACCAGCGAGCACTTCGCCGGTTGAACATAAACATTCTGAAACTCACTGAGATATACTGGCCGGAAACCAAAGAGATAATCATGGAGGACTACAACAACAAGGTCTCGATTATTTCTACACTGCTCCGCAACATCATTGATGAACTTAACAAGATGCAAGCCGGTGTACAGTCACTTACTACTACGCAAACTAACCTTGGCATTGCCGCTCCTAAGATTGAACAAAAGCGCATGAAGCGTGATTTGCAAGATCCGATCCTTGGCCCGCAAGTAGCTCGCCAGCCGGGCCTCCTGCAGGTCGCCGGCGGCGGTGGCCAGGCTCCTACTCCCGGATCTAACGGCGAGACCGGACTCCCAAGCGCACCAAACTCTCCTGGCGCACCTGGCGCTGCAACAGGCGCCGGCGCAGTAGCAGCTGCTAACCAACAAGCCGGAGGTGCAGCACCGGCCGGGGCGATTGCTCCCCCACAAGTAAACCCATAAGTCTATGGCATTTGAACGTCTATCAGATCGCAAAGTAATTGGTACAAACCTGAATGCTTTTATTCAGACCAATTTAGCGTTGCTCAAAAACCAGCGCACTACGCGGAATATGGAAGATGAGACAAAGTTCCAGACGTCCGTGCTGGAGGATAATTTGAGCTTGAATGACCAGCTCTCCTACCGAACAGACCAGCTCGCCCGGGTGAAGGGTGACAAGGATGAGACCAAGCGTATTCGAACAGAAATAGCAGCGCTTAAGGATCGCATTGAGGCGCAAAAGTTCTCCGACGAATATACGCAAAGGGTGGATGAGCTTAATACCGGTGCTGCAAGCATAGACGCCACCATAGATTGGGTCACAAACCGGCTCAAAGTTACTACCGATTTAAATATAAAAAATTCACTGCAGCAAAGCCTCTCACAGCTCACACAAAAGAAATTCCAGCTGCAGCAAAGTACGCTTGATACTCAATCAACGTACGCAGTAAATAACAAGAGCGAAGATATACTGACCACCCAGCTTGAAAGAGTTGGGTCTGCTCGTAAAACCGCCCTGCTTGCCGGCAACGATAACTACGTTGCCGTTCTTGACATTCAACTGCAAAATTTGACTAAGGCACTTACTGAAACTCGCGTATCGAATACATTACTCTCTCTTGCAACCGACACCATAACCGGACAATCGGCCACTGCGATGCTTGATAAATTTAACTCCATGGTTTCTACCGCTGATACCAGCACTCCAGTAACCATTGGCGGGGTTAGATACAACAACGCGCAGGAATTTTGGAATAGCAAACGCGCAGACTACCTCAACGATAATTCGGACAATGGATTCTTCGGCCGTTTTAACAATGAAATTGCTAAAAATGTTACCTACCAAGTTTCGAAAGGTATATTTGGTAATGGATCTCTTAAGCAGGTCGCTGATTCATGGGATGGCCTCACAACTAGACCGGAATTAAAAGACTACTCAACAAACCTAAACCAGAGCAAGCAAGCAGCGCTGCAGTCGGCCGCAGATATTCGCGCAACACAAGTTATAAACCAGTTCACTACCGATCTTGATGCGGGCAAGGCTGTGGGCGAACTCTCGACAATTCAAAAGACTTATGGCGTAGACCAGACCAAGAGTTTCCAGACAATAATTTTGAAAGCTTCGCAGGAGAAAGAAGCCCAGCTACAATCTCTCCTTGCTGCAACTTCGAAAATTGCTACTGATACCGGTGTAAGCTTCGAACAAGCATTCCAGCAGGCAGCGCAGTCTGGCGTTGCAACCTCCAGCACGTTCTCTCCGGAGGCATTGGCTACCACACCAACTACCGAGCTTGGTAAAACCGCGATAACCAGCACCAACAAAGGACCAAATCTGAATGTGGATCCAAAAATTGCTGCCGACATAAAGGCACCGAAGCTTACGGATGGTGGAATTTATAAACTGAATAATTCTCCTACCAGCTACCTATACCAGAACGGCCAGTTGCAACCACTTGCTGATAAATTCACTCCGGAAGAATTCAAAAAAGCCACTGGAAAAAGTTTTGATCAGATAGAGACCGTAACGGACTTTGGATCAACCCCGATTGGCGCTCCTCTGAATAAAACACAGCTCATAACATCCGGTCCACAACCAATTCAGAATGCTCCTGCTCCAGCACCGGCTGCAGCACCGGCAAATGCTCCGGCACCGGCCGGGGCAGCCCCTGCAGGCTTACAGGTAAAGGCTGTAACTGACCTTGTTGGCCGCAGACCAAGCGCTTCAAACCCAAAGGCGTATGAGTACTTCCGCCAGGATACCAAACAAGGATTTAGCCAGGGTAAGGACTTGTTCGACTACCTCGGTGCTAATGGGTATACCGGTCTAAATGACTTTAAGAAAATTGATCCGTTATTCTCCTAAAAAATATGCCAACATTCGATACTTCGTTTTTGCTCGGTTCAAAAAAGAAAGGCGGTAGTGGGGCCGGTATGCTAACCGACCAGCTCACAATACTTGAAAACGCCCTGGGAAAGGATGGACTCCTATCCCCGGGTGATTATGATTTATTGATTACCACCGCACAGCAGATGGCGAACAATGGCGGCCTTACTCCAGACCAGCGCAGTAACTACCTCGTGAAGGTGAGTAGCTACCAAAAAGAAAAGTCACTCGCTACGCAAAAATCTACCGATGACTTGCAGCGCATGAATCGCGAGCTCGATAGCGAAAGCAGAGATGATGTTATGGCTGCAGGTAATAACCCTGATTTGTTTCTCCAGGGACGCCAGGCAAGTCTCGAGTCAAAGCTTGCAGATCTCACGGAGATTATTGATCGCAGGGCGGCGGCCGGCGATGATACTACCGAGCACGAGATGGAGTACAACAATACTCTTGCTGATTACCGCGATCTCATGGATGCAAAGAAGGCCACTGACCAGTGGAAAGTTGGTGATAAGACAGCACCAATACCAGGGCTTGCGGCATATGTTGTTACAAACGATCGCGGAGAAATTACCGATGTGTCATACGGCAAGTTCGGATCTAAATCCGGATACGTAGAAACCAATGGTATGATCAATGGCTTCCAGGTATACGGTAAAGTAAACCAAAAAGAGAACGGTCAAAATATTTTCAAACTTGGTAATGAGCGCTTCTCCGGTACTGACTCGGTTACTCCTGACCCAACAAATCCAACGGTATTCAAGGTGAGCCGCTTGATAGCTGAGAGCCAGCAGTCTGGCAGCGATGCTTATAAGCGTGGTACAACAGGGTACTTAAATATTGATGGCAACAACCTACAAACTCAGAGTTATGTTTCCCGCGGCCAGTGGTTCCGTGGGGTTAATGGTACGCTCTACCAGCGCCGCGATGATGGTGGTTATAGCAAATATCTGAACTACGAGCCAGAAGGTGTGGATCCTTCCAGTATCTTGAAGATACCGCAATCGCTTGAACGCAGAATTTCTCCGTACGTAGACAGCACGATTGATGGTTCTGCAAGCGCAAATCCAAACGATCCAGGTTTCATTGGCCCACGTATGCCACAAACGCAACTCGGCCAGGATGGTATACCGATCTCCGGTGGTACCGGCGAGCTTGGCCCATCTGCAACTCCTTTCGCTCCAACCTTTAACCCTCAATCCGGGGATACAAGATTCGACGGCAAAGTTCCAACCCCAACTTCCCAGCCGGTCGCGCAGCCGGTAAGCGTAAGCTCTGAAACAAAGAGCCCTACGCAGCGCTCGCCCCAGGGTCCGGTACAGTATGCCCAACAGACAATAAACAAAGCCGGGAAATTTTTTAAAGATTTATTTAGCTAAACCACATGCCACGCTCTCCTGATTTTTATCAACAGCGGGCGAGCCAGCCTGCCGCAATAAGTACAGCCCAGCCTGTACAAACAACGCAAGTAGTGCCTCCACCACCGCCAGGCGATAGTGGCGGTGGTATAAATAGCCCTCAGAACATAGCTGCGACAAACCGCGGCTTTCTGAGTTTTTTCGGTCAAGGGATGCGTGAAATATTCAGCGGTCCGCAACCAAACTGGGACCAGATGAGTTTCGCCCAGAAGTATGGAGTCGGCAGCGCCTTTGGCCGCGGCGCAGGGAGGATGGGCGTTGACTTGGTTACCTCACTGCCAAAGACGATTATAAAAGCTCCGATCGGTGTGGGATATTCAGCGCTCGAAGGTATCGATTCCGCTTCTCAAAAAGTATTTGGTACTAAACAGTTTGTCCCGGATAAAGTAGATCTGACAGGGATATTTGGAAACAACGCAGTTACCAGATATTTTGGCGATGTGTCCGGAGTACGCGCAACGTATAAAGAAGCAAAGGGCATGGGGAGCGGCTCAAAGTTTGATACCATGCTTGCTGCAATACAGGCGACCGGTAAATTCACTGGTGATCTGGCAATAAGCGCAAGCCTCGTAAACTCTATCCGTGGCGCATTTAAACCATCTCTCGCTACAGTAGAAAAACCGGTAGTTGGTACTGACATACGACCAAAGGTACCGGATCAACTTTCTCAGATAAAAACAAAAATAGCAGACAGCTTAAAGACCGATGAGTCGGCCGGTATCACTGACAAAATAAAAACTGCAGTGGGGAAGAAGCTCGGGCTAAATCCGACTACTACATTTGAACAAGATCCAAACGCTACGTTCATGAGGTTACCAAAGGGCGCTGCCGCACAATACGGCGGTAACTCCGGTAATACTTTTTTGCGTATTTCTCCTGTTGGTGCTGATACTGCAGAATTCTCTATTGTGCAGGTTCGCCCAAGCTTGGTAAGTCGTTTGTATGGCAAGGCAAAAATTGGTGGTGACATTATACAGACCGATGCCGGGCCAGCAATAAAAGTTGAAAGCGGTATCGTGAAATACGATCCGGGGGCAATTACTGCAGGCGGTGATCCGTTACCAGATTTCCTCCAAGGATCTGCGCCGGCCGTAGCTACCACTCCGGCTATTGCAGCTCCGGCCGCTACCGGTACGTTGAGCGCAGCCGACCAGTTTGCTGCAGATATGGAAGCTGCAAACGCTCCAAAGCCGGCCGCAGTAGCTCCAGCAGTAAACGCCAACTTTCCTGCAGCACAGGCGCAAGCCGAGGCAATGACCGGCAAGGCACCAATACCAGGAGTAATGTCTGCGCCTCTCAAAGGTTTTGAAAATTCTCCTGTAGATCCAAAACAGCTTTCTCAAATAAATTACATTGCAAAAGAGCGCGGCATAGATGATCGCACTTTGAACGTAATGGTTAATGCTATTACCGGGAAAGGATCTGTTTCCCAGCTCACGCAAACAGAGGCGTATAACGTAGCAGAGACCGTACGCTTGCATAATCTCGCAGATCCTTCGCTTCCCGGCGCCGGGGATATGATTTTCCGACCGTTTACGCAACCGGCGCGGTACTGGATGGAGTCTGCAGAGCGAGAACTTGGCCACCCGGTATATAGCCGCGGTTACATACCAGTGGAAACCGGTTTCCGCCTGGCCGACAAAGTTCTATTCCCCCAGCTTAATAACCAGATCGTAGAGCAATTTGGAAAGTACGCAGACCCTAAATACTTACCAGAACTTCGATTGCTTACTTCTTATGTGGAGGGCAATAGCGCGGTAATAACTGACAACCCACAACTTACTCCCGAGGCCAAAACCGAACTTACTAAGATCGGTGATTTTGCGCGTAAGTGGTTCGAGCAACGCTTTGCCGAGGGTAATATAAATTCGGAAAGATTTAAGGGTGTATATGCTCCGAAGCTAAAGCAGCTTGGTACGATCTACAACCTGTATAAGCAGGATAGTCTACCTCCGGATCTGCAGCCGTTCTATACGTTCGAACGCGCTGGCTCGGATGCGCCGATGGAAGATAACTTACTCGTGCTCATGCAGGTGTACGCAAAGGCGTTTGCCCGGAATAAGTACTTGAAAGAGCCGCTCTCCCAGGCGGTAAGAGTTGGGGAGAATTTACCCGACAATTTGAAAAAATCTTTTAATGATTACTTGCAGGAAAAGCTTGGTTACCAGGGTAAGCTCGAGATGGGTATAAACCGTTGGGGTGCGAAGCTTTCTAAAGCAACAGATGGATTCCTGCCAACGGATGTTATACGCCGGACGATTAACATACTCATGAATAACTCGTATGCTGCAACTCTCGGGCTCCCGCGCGTGATGCCAGTTATGGCGCAGTTTATACAGTCTGCACTCATGAACTACGCGGAATTCGGTGATGATCCAAAGCTCATGATTTCTGCGTTTCGAAAACTCGGTGACTCCAAAGCAATGGAGGATTGGAAAAATTCCGGATTTAATGTTGACTACGGCCAAGTGTATGGCGGTGGGTTTGCCGAGAAGGCAGCGCAGGGAGTGGCAGGTAAAGCCATAGACGCCTACCAGAGCGCCCAGGACCTTACACTTAAACCATTTTCTAAGACTGATGTAACCGGTAGAGCGCCGATGTACTTCGCAGCCAAGCAGCGGTTCAATGATAATTGGAGTGCATTCGTAAAAGGTAAGATCGACTTTGACCAATTCGAGAAAAATATAAAAATGTCCGGTTTCAACCCAACGCTCCAGGGAATAATTCGCCAGAAGCTTTTGGAAAATACTCCGGAGTCGATTAAGTTCGCCCGGGACCAGGTAGTGCAGGAAACAATAGACTCGAGTTTCTTCCCTTACCGAAAAGGGAGCGAGTCCAGATTATTCTACGGTACGCAGGGTAAAATGATGATGCAGTATTTGAGTTTTCCTTTTGAGTACGCGCATACCATAAAAAGCTATGTCGCCAGGGGACAGTGGGATAAACTTATTCGCCTGTACGCCATGAGCACTGCCCTACAGCGCAGCGTGAAAGAAGCAACCGGAGTGGATATAACTGGCTACCTTGCCTCCGGTCCGCTTAAGAGTTTCTCCTTTGGCCCATTGGTTAAGGCAGTATGGGAGCTCGGATCCGCCTTCAATAACGCAAACCAAGATAACGCGCAGGAGCTCGATCGCAATTACTCCGATGTGGTTGCCGCGCTTAGAAACTATGGTGGTTCATTGTTCGGTGTAGGATCTCAGAGACTGCAGGCATTGTACAAGTCGGTTAAACGCATGGAGGCCGGTGTATCTGTTTCAACTGATCCGGATCCAATGAAGCGGTTTGGTATTTATTCTTCTACCGGGAAATTAAAGCAGTGGGTAACTTTTGCGGATTTGCTTAAGTATACGCTCGGTGGTAACCCGGACGAATTTACCGACTTGCGCGACCGTACCAATACTGTAAAGAGGGCGCAAATGAGGTACGATGCAAAAAAGAGCGAGGCAGTAAATGCGCTCGTTGATGGTGATTTTAAAAAGTTCGATAAAATAATTACGGAGAATCAGATCCAGATAGGTGACCTTTCGCAAACCCTGCAGTCCTACAACCAACCGCTCGATCAGCGTTTGTTCTCCAGGATGCCGGCACCGCTTAAGGCCAAGTATATACATCTGTTTTATCCACAAGAATAATATGCCACTACAACTCAACCAAGCGCACCTAGAATTTAAGCAGGGCGTGCGAGACGGTAAAAGTAAAGTCACACTCGATCGGGGAAAAACGGTCGAGTGGCTTAACGTCTATTCGAATAAACCAGGCGCAAAACTTGAACTAAAAGTAACAGACGAGTGGGGCAACGAAGTGATCAGCAGAAAAGTTGATACCGGTGATACAAAAAATTTCGGTGAGAGAATTTCGCTCGAACTTAGCGACAGCTACTACAACGTAGAGGTAAAAAATTTGGAAGGCGCAGAGGAAGTAGATGTATTCCTAGATTAAGTTGTGGTATTATTAGCGTAGCTCCTTACATTAAGTAAAGGAAATAAAAATGGCAGATCAAAATGAAGCGGCCACCCCCGCTGCAGCTCCGGCTGCACCGGCCACCCCCGCAGCAAACACTCCACCAGTAGTGACACCAGCTGGTACTCCCCCAGGGCAAGGCAACAACGACCCGAATGGGAGTGGTAAAATTGAAATTCCTGTGGACGAGTACAAACAACTCCAGAGGGATGCGGCACGAGCTCGATCTCGGAAGAATCAGACACCTCCCGCAGATCGAATAAACGACCGCTACAATAAACCCGCCTCAGATCCCGATGACAACCAAGAGGTTGCGGAATTACGTAACCAGGTTCAAACGAAAGATCGTGAGTTGTTGCAAGAGAGGCTCAACAATAAAGTCCGTGACTTATTGGAAAGCGATGATTATAAGGATCTTCCCACACCGGTCAAAAGCTGGGTAAGGAATAACCCTATAGCCCTCGTCGACCCACGAGCACGTAGCCTCGATGAGGCTCTAGCAGACATCCAGGACCGCCTGGACGAAGCGAGAGACTCGGTTGCCACACCAACCTCCGGACAGCAAGGACAGAATGGCGCAGGTCAACCGCCAGCTACTGTACCAACCTCTCCGGAAACCCCGCCAGTAAACGGCAGCGTACCAGCGCCTGCAGGAGCCAGATCCGAGGAATCGGTAGACGGCAAAACAGGACCGGCACGATCCGTTACAGTCTTGAAGAATCTCTTTAAGCAGGCAGGGCTAAAAAAATAGTCCACTCACATGGCATTACAAGCAGTTAGTCAAGCAGCCTCGTTTGACCAGTCGGGTACCTACGTACTCTCACTGGACCAAATGGTAGACGCTATCTTGCTAGACGACGCCCAAGCCCTCAACGTATTCGGTATGTCGAGCGGCGCAGGCGAAGGTGCAAAAGTAGCTTCTCAGACGAAGCATGAATGGGATGAGGACGCCCTCAACCCAGTAACCGTAAGAGGTGCAGCAGCTTCTCTTACATCCGCAGCAACCACTCTCCTTATTTCGGCTTCCGAAGTAACTAGGGTTACTGCAGGTACTTTGATCCGTGATCAGCTTTCCGGTAAAACGGAAGTTATGCAGGTTACCGCACGCTCCGGTGTGTCGGCAACTGTGACCCGCGCATATGGCTCCCATACTGCAGAGTCTCACGCATCGGGTGCAACCTACGACATCATCTCCCACCCACGCCCAGAAGGTATGGCTGGACCAAAGGATGAGTCCGTAGCTCGCGTACGTGCATTTAACTACACCCAGATCTTTAGCAAGGGTGTTCAGCTGACTGGCACTGCGCAGGCCATTATCCACAATGGTCTTGATAGTGAATCCGCGTATCAAATTGACAAGCGCCTCCGCGAGTTAATGCGCGAACTTTCCCGCACCATTATTATGGGTATCCGGTCTAGCACCAGACACTCAGATACTGTGTACGGCACCATGGGTGGCTTGATTGAATATATCAACTACGCCTCCGGTGGTAACACCAACAGCACCGCAGAAACACTGACTCCAACAGTGCTCAATGCGATGATCAAGCAGGTTTGGGATGATGGTGGAACTCCTACCCATATTCTGGTTGGTGGTTTACAGAAGCAAAAGATCTCCAGCTTCGATAAAGAATATCGAAGGTCTACCATGGACTCACGCCGCTCCGGCTTTACCGTGGAAGAATTCGTGTCTGACCTTGGCGTTATTATGCCAATCGTTGTGGACCGCTGGATCCCAGATGATATTTGTTTGGTCGTAGATCGTGACCGCATTGCGGTTATCCCTCTCCGCGGTCGTGCATTCTTCTTGGAGAAGCTTGCTAAGACCGGTGACTCCGACAACTGGCAGATTGTTGGTGAATACACCATGGAAGTAAAGAATGCTGCAAAGGCTCACGCCATCCACACTAACTTAAAACGCTAACCAATAGGACCGGAGGGGGCTAACGCCTCCTCTGGCCCATAACGAAAGGTTTATACTCATATGGGTAAAGTCCCTTCTCGCGGTAAAGCGGTTTCAAGTTACTTCCCCGCCTTCGCAGACGGCCCCAGTGGTGCGCAAGTATTCATGTCAAACATGCCTGCTTCCGTAGTATCTGGAACGATTGCGAACAGTGGTGTGGTATATGCAGTTGCTCACGGACTTGGTGCAGTGCCCCGCGCTATCTTGATCACTCCGAAAGGAACGGTCGGACAGCTTAAGGCAATCACAACGTCCGCAAATAGCGTTGGTCTCTCAACAGCCTCGGCTGCTACAGCTACCAACTTCTATGTGGCAGGTGCAAAGAACACTTCCTTTGTCGCGTTCTGTCTGTTATAGAATTTGAGGGGGGCCATGCGCTCCCCTTTTTTATAAATAAACAATTAACACATGCGAATAATATTGGGTAATAATACCCTCGATATGAAAGCCGGGTCCGAGACCTGGATTTTGACGTTAGCGGCAGAATTTAAAAGGCTCGGCCATGACGTAACAGCGTATTCTCCTTATTTGGGTTTCATAGCAATGCAGCTCGAAGCCATGGGGGTGCGCTGTATTTCGGAATTAAAATCGGCCAAAACTTTACCAACAAAATTTTCTCTTGGTTTTGTGGACGATGATACCGACCTAGATTTTGATGTAATTATTTGCAACCACCACCAGATAACCAAAGACCTGCACGCAGCGTTTCCGAACACACCGATCATAGCTACCGTGCATGGCATTTTACATAAAGACGTGAATACCGGCGAGATATGGCCGGAGCACCCAGTACTCGATTTTAAGGTGGACCAATATGTAGCTGTCTCTCCGGAAGTACAGGAACTACTCAAAGAGGTGCATGGCCTTGACTCGGTAGTAGTGCCAAACTTCTTTGATTTAGAGCGCTTCTCATGGAATCCGTTTTCAGAGGTGACAGACTCCTCACAAAAGCTTAGAGGCTTTTTGATAAATACAAATTATATGGGTAAAGAAGATCCTGTAATACAAACCGTGCTCGAAGTAGCCAAGCACTACGACGCGCCAGTGCGAGCTCTTGGCATGAACTTTGTAGAGTCGTGGGACGTGCAGGACGCGATTAAGGATGTAGACGTAGTATTTGGCATGGGTAGGAGCGTACTAGAGGGCTTCTGCATGGGCAAAATTGCGGTTGTACAGGGCCGTTGGGGTACAGGCGGTGTGATTACCCAGGAAACGTACCCAGCGCTTAGTGAGAGCAATTTTAGCGGCCGTAGCAGCAAGGGAAATTACGCTTCCGTGGAGGAAATTATAACTATGATCGACGGAGCACTAAACATGGAGCAGCTGGAGTGGCAGCACAAGACTGTATTGGAAAAACATGATGTTAAAGTCGCAGCCAAGCGGTACCTCGAAATCGCAGAGGGACTGATCAAATGAGAATCATAGGGATCACGAAGGTACGCAACGAGTCGCTTATAATGCAGGAGACACTCGACCACTGGGCCAAAGTCTGTACCGGGGGGATATACGTATACGACGATGTTTCTACGGACGATACAGTGAAAATATGTTTGGCGCACCCGGCAGTAAAAGATGTTATTACCTCAGAGTTTTGGGATCCCGATAGGGAGCGGGCCGAATGGCGTAATCGCCAGTCGGTACTCTCCCGGGCGCAGCAGGATGCCGGGCTGGATGATTGGTTTGTTTACTTCGATGCAGACGAGCGGTACTACTCATTTGAGTACGCGTCATTCTTCGATAAAAAGGTAGATGCCATAGCTTGTAAACTGTTTGATATTTACATTACCCCTGAGGACGTAGACAGGCACTACCTCGAGCGCGAATGGGTTGGCCCGGAGTTTAGGACAATAACGATGTTTTTCCGTAACTCTCCAAAGCTTTCCTATAGCCAGCCTGATCAGCGCATAGTGACTCTCCCGCCGTTTGCGAATACGATCGTTTCGGGATGGATAAAACATTTTGGCAAAGGTATTTCAGTGGAGCATTGGGATGAGACTTGCAAGTACTACATTGACCACTGGCCTAAATATTCGGAAAAGTGGAAGCTGCGCCTTGGTAAAGCTGTCCACGAATATGTGAGCGATTTCAATAACTCCCTTATTAAATGGTTTGAGCGGGACGAAAAGGGCTTCCCACTAGAGTCTCAGACCTACGGACAAAACTAAAAGACATATGTCAAAACCAATACGCAGACCCTACAATGGGGAAGTTCTAAAAATTCCCTACTACTCCGCGGGAGAACATTACTATCCGCAGATATTTTTCAAACAATGGCCGCTCATTCGCGACATGCTCGAAGCCGGCGCGAAAGCACTCGGCCAACCAAGAATAGAATTTAGGGAGGTAGGAGCGAAAAATGAAAATAACTAACACACAACCAGGCAGCTTAAAGCTGCAGATCTCTCCCACTCGGAGAATCGCCGACATGCTCACGGTATGGTTTGAGCCAGGGCCGGAAGTGGATATTGTAATCGATGTCCGCTACGGTCTTAAAATGCGTCCGGGCAGTGTTAAGGCGTTGTATATTTTCCACCTCCTTGGGTGTGTAGAACCGGAGAAGGTACAAAATGTAGTAGATACGTGCTATGCCGCGATCGAACCGGGCGGAGATATAAACTTCATTGAAACTGACTTCGATTATATTACTAGATCCGTTGTCGGCGGTGACCTCTCCCCGGAGGAGTTTAGCAAACAGTTTTCCAAGAAAAGTTATGTAACTCTGCAGACAATGCTGCAGCTGCTTACCAAGGCGGGCATACCGCGCGAGAAGCAGATACTATGGCAGGAAACTACCGTTCTTAATTTTTCGCGTGAGCACCATGAGCTGGTGATTACCGGGAGGAAAACCAATGACTAACCAACTACCAAACTTGAACGAAGCAAGTAAGATGCCGTTCAATAAAGATTTACCAACCGCGCTCTACATTATTCGGGATGATGGAGGATGCGGTTTTTACCGTTGTTACCAACCGGCTCTAGCCCTGCGCCGGCACGGATTGTTCAACACCATAACTGACATGAAGGCGACTACTCCGGAGCACATAATGAAGGCGGATATTGTTATATTCCAGGAGTCCGGGAGTCTGGACGCCATAGAAGCAATGAAGTTTGCCATAGAGCAAAACAAAGCGATCATAGTTGAGTCGGACGATTTGCTCAATGCAGTTTCCCCACATAACCCTGGCTACGAGTCATGGAACCCCAGCACCCTGTTTTGGTATAGAACGTCCATGCAGATGATCCGCGCACATGCGCTTACTGTTACTACCCCCCAGCTCGCCCGGGAATATTTCCCCTACAATAGCAACATATACGTGCTGCCAAATTACCTGAACCAGGATAAGTGGACTCTGCCGGTAGTACGAAAAACTGACAATGTAATTCGTATTGGATGGGCCGGTGGCAACGCGCATATAGACGATTTAAAAATGATTGCTCCAGTTATTGAAAAAATAATCAAGGAGTATGACGGCCGGGTGAAGTTTGAGACCATGGGCCCAACAAAGAATGAGCTCGGAAATACATTCTCACACTTAGAGGAGTTTAATGAGCGCTGTCCGAAATGCGACTACCAGGGTCAATCTACAACATGGGGCGGGGAAACTCTGGATAACTACCCGACAGTACTCGCAAGCCATGGCTGGGATATAGCGCTCGCACCGGTTATAAATACCGCGTTCAACAATGCAAAAAGCGACTTGAAACTAAAGGAGTATTCGGCTATTGGGGTGCCTATGATAGCCTCGGATGTTACCCCTTACCGCGAAGCAAAGAAGGATGGGTGTACAGTGACTTTGGCTGATAATTTTAAGGAGTGGTATAATGCCATTAAATACTTGATCGAAAACCCCGAAGTACGAAACAAAATAGCAGATGACAACAGAACATGGGTTGGTAAGTACTGGATAGATGAAAATATCCAGAAATACGCCGATGCCTACTCCGAGGTCATGGCAAGTGCAAAAATAAGTAAATAAAAAAATTGTATGGACTCAGCTAATAGCTTAGAAGTTACTGCGAGCGGCACTGTTGGAAAACAGGTATACGCTGCAGGATCCAGCCCAAAGGCAATAGTGCTCGGTGGCTTTATACTGACCGCCAGCGGCACCTCGGCCGGCAGCGTTACCATTCGGGATGGCAACGCCTCGGGAGAAGTTAAGTATATTGTGAGAGCATTACTCAACACCTCCCGGCCGATTGAAACCGGATGCCACAGGTTTGACAAAGGTATGCACGTAAAAGTGCTTGGCGGTGCTACGTGCTACCTCCAAATTGCATAAAGGTCGAAACAAAAATTTAAGAAAGGCACAATAAAATGGCAGCAACTTTTGCGTGGACCCAGCGCTACGGAGCGCCGGCCGGTACCGAAAGCTCTCTTGGAGTTTCCGGTAACCTGTTCAACTTTAAGCGTATTGATGATGCGACCGCTGCGAACTATTCTTCAAACCCGATTACTGCAGGTACTCGTAGTTTCGAAGTATGGCTTCGTGCGAAGCTTACCGGTACGTTTAACAGCATAGGTAACTTCCAGTTCTGGAGGTCTACCGACTTCTCGCCGAATACTGGTTTGTTCACTCGATGGTCTCCGAATGCCAGGCTCTCCGCCGGCACATACGCGAAACCAACGACTGGACTCTCAAAGGCAGTATCTGCGGTACCTACGTCTGACCCTGGCGTTGCAAACATTGGTGTTGGTGCAAACATTAGCGGATCTCTAGCCGCTTCTGGTTACAGCAACTATATTGTTCTGCAGCTTGCGACTTCCGCAACAGCAGCAGCGGGAGATACCAGCCTCGCAACCTTTACTCTCCAGTACGACGAAAGCTAATTCCAACTAAGGGTGCGGTAGCAATCCAATGCTGCCAGGGGGATCCCACCCCCATTTTTTATGATTACAATAGACAAACAGAATAACGACAAAATAGACAGGTGCCTGCAGATAAAGCAGGACAGCATGTACAACTACGCGCAGGCAATGCTCGAGCTCACGCGCATGGGTGTAAAAGTTGGCCGGCAGGAGTCCGGCGATATAGCACTCCCACTCTCTTTCAATAATTACCTCGAACGATTTAGTAGATCCAATCTGGAATTCGAATGGGTAGTGACTTACGACGATGACACCACATTCCAGCAGTTTGGACCAGAACCGGACGAGGAACACCACTTCGGGCAGATAGACCAGAGCCGGCTTAAAAAAGTAGAGTACATTTCGAATTTCAACTGGCCGACTGACAATGAAGAAAAGAGGGTTATAGTTACCCTTGATTGGCACAGTGGGCTATTTAGTTTTATGAACGGTTATATATCGCAGGAAGACAAGGGTCGCCTGGCGGTAGAACCGGTAATAGGTCCGAAGAAACTTGAAATACTCATACGCCGCAGGGAAACGCCAGTAGTAGGCGGCCTGGCACCGGAGCTAGAACAATATTACGGCCCGGTGGACGAAGTGTTTTACTACAACAGATTCATGCTTGGGTTTAAAACCGATACCATGCGAAGGGCACTCATGATCCAGCCAAATGGCAACATGCATGTGATCGAGTAAGGCCGGTAAAAAATATGGCAAGACTTAAGACAATCGGGTTTGAGCTGCAGAGCGTGACCACTGGAAGGGAAATGACCACCAATGGTCTAAATGGCGGTGCTATCAGTACGACTACGGTACGTACTGGCGCCGCCTCTTTACGTATAAACCCAACTGCAACATTCTCGTGGATGAAGCAGGTGCTTAAGTCATCGGCAAGCGCAACCGAAATCTTTATACAGGCATATATCCGCTTTGCTACCCTGCCAGCAAGTGGCCAGGCAGATATTATTTCTGTTGGTGATACGGTGGGGGTAACACTACAGTGCCTGGCCAAACTTGATAGCGCCGACAACAAGGTAAAGGTATACGATGCCAACTCGGTACTTATAGGGTCCTCCGCTGCGCTTAGCACGAATACCTGGTACTGCTTAGAGCTCCGCTGTATAGGTGGATCCGGCAACGCGACAATACAGGCCAAACTCGACCAAACTCAATTCGCCACTAGCACTACTGCTACCATGGCGAACTTTGATGGTTTCTACCTGGGAGGCGCTTTCAACTCCGGTACCTATGACATGTTCTACGATGATGTTATAGCCAATGATACTTCCGGATCCAACGAGACTTCATGGGTAGGCGGCCAGAGTGTGATAGTTTTAAAACCAGACTCAGCTGGAGATGCAAATACTTTTGCCACTCAGACTGGTGGTACTGCAGGCGCGGCTAATAACTTCACGCGCGTAAACGAAACGACTCCGGATGATGCGACTACGTTTAATGGATCCTCTACCTTGAACGAAGAAGATCTGTTTAATATGGGCGCTTCCGGACTATCCGGTACCGACACCATAAAAGCGGTGCATATAGATCTGCGTTTTAGAAACTCTACCGCAGATGCGACGGCTGTAATAAAGTCGGAAGTCATGAAAACGAGCGGCGGCACGAAGGCACAATCTGCAGCACTTACGCCAAACTCTACTACGTGGAAGTCAAATGGTGTTACTACTGCGTTTGGTCATTTACAGACGCTCTATGCAGATCCAGACGCCGGTGCCTGGACGAATACTACACTCGACTCCATGCAAGCCGGGTATAAGCTCACAACTGCCCCTGGCACTGCAGGACGGCGTATAGATGTTTCTAAGGTATGGGTTACGGTCTCTTATACCCCTGCTTCGGCAACCACTAACACTAAGACAGTTACCGCAAAGGCCAGAGTTAAACAGGGCGGGGTTACAAAGACAGTCACTTCGAAGGGAAGAATATTTCAGCCTGGCGTAACCAAAACAGTTACCGCCAAGGCTCGGGTAAAACAAACAGACGTTACAAAAACAGTTACCGCCAAAGCGAAGATCTCAATACTGAATACCAAAACAGTCACTTCGAAGGCCAGAATTAAACAGGGTGGAGTAACCAAAACAGTTACCGCTCGCGGCCGCATTGCAGCGACCACCGCTACCAAAACAGTTACCGCCAAAGCTCGGGTTAAAAGTACTGGCGTAACCAAAACAGTTACTTCGAAGGCGCGGCTTAAAACATTCGGAGTCACAAAAACTTTAACGGCTAGGGGCAGGATTGCCGGCCGCCAATCCGGTTTCGTGGAAATGCGATCGTATGACCAGCGTTACCAGAAACCGATGAGAGGAGGGGATTTCTAATATGGCAGCACCAACCATAGATGGTATAGTGGACGGCCACCTTACTTCTGGCACATCGAAAACCCTTGCTAAAACCTGTAGTTCTGATACTACGCTTCTTGCCGTCTGTATTCTTGTAGATAATAATAATGCACCAACAGGAGTTACATACAATGGAGTGGCCATGACCCAGCGCATGGCTTTTACCGATACTAACAATAATATGAATATGAGCTGGTGGACACTCCAGAGTCCATCCGTTGGTAGCTCGTACAATGTTATAGCCAGCTGGTCTACCAGCGTAAATGCTCACGTAGCCGCGATTTCCGTTATAGGTGCCGAATTCGCCACCTCCCCGGTAAATGCAATTAACTTTGGTGATGGTATAGATATAGCTATAACTACAACTAAGGCAAACTCACTTCTACTGCAAGGTTGCCAGGTATGGCGCAGCGCCGGCGTCGATAGTCCAGTAGTAAAATACAGTGAGACCCAATTACTGAATATCCCACCTGCCTCTTTATTCGGCGGGGCAAGTGCTGCATTTTTCTGTATATCTGATAAGGCAATAACATCGGCCGGCGCGACCAATACTGGTTGGACTATAGGGTCGAGCCAGACAGTGGCTTCTGGTATTGGCGTCATGTCAATTTCCCCGGTCCCTGTCTCTAAGACCGTAACGGCAAAAGCCCGGGTAAAACAGGCTGGACTAACAAAGACCGCTACTTCGAAGGCGCGTATTCGCCAGCTCGGATTTTCCCGGACGGTTACAGCAAAGGCTACAGTAAAAAAGCTTGGTGTTACTAGAACAATTACAGCAAGGGGTAAAATTGGTACTACCCGAACAAAGTCCATGACCGCTAAGGCAAACATAGTTCTACCTCCTCGCGGTTACTGGAAACTTCGTTCGAAGGACAATACGTACCCTGCGCAAATGAAAGATGGTAGAATAAAACTATGATAACTTCTGCGTACATAGCAAAACTTCGCCGGCAGTTCAACGACCTGCCGAAGTTGCATAAAGATACTAGAGACGGTGATGGTGATTCCACTGTTTTCAAGAGTAAGGCCGCCCCGATTAAAGAGGGTACCGCGACTGTACAGGTAAGCGGTGCGTTTAAGGTTGAGGGTACTGATTTTACTTTGGACTATGATACCGGAGATCTCCGTATGGTAGTTGCCCCGGCAAATGGCAGCGACCTAGATCTTATTTATAAAGAAGTGAATTTCCGAGACCAACACTGGTTAGACGCTATTGCCGATGGCTATAGAACCATGGGTGACCAGATATATGGATCGGTGATTATGAACACCTCGAGCCTCCGCCTCTCGGCTGGTATTCGAGTTTTCAATATGCCGGCCGATTGTATACGGCTGCTAAGCGTATTCGAATGCCAGACGAGCGGTGGGACTTACTACCCGATTGGTACTAACTGGAAATATGACAGACGAGCCAATAAACTTATTCTCGGGAATGCGAAGGCCACTACCTACTACACCGCTCTTACGTATTTAACAAAAGTAACAGCCCCTTCCGCAGTAACTATGCAGGTAACCGGCGAAGATGCCTGGCAGCAACTGATAACTCACAAAGCCGGTGCCTACTACCTCCGTGCCCAGGCAGAACGTATAGCGCAGCAAGGTAACGCCACGATAGAAGAAGGCCACTTTAATCCTGCAGTACTTCGAGCGCTCGCAAACGACCACGATGCGCAATTCGAAATACTCCGCCATCGGGTCAAACCAGTAATGCCGTCGCTTACCATTCCATATTGGAACCCTTCGGCAGGACCACTAGCATAATATGAGTACAGGCGTACGAGACGTTTATAGCGTAGGAATAAACGGCAAGGGGTATATGCTTCGCGGAGCACCTAATACCCCTGCCTATAGACGAGACGAAGTGCCGACGGCTGTAAGCCGCTTGGCGCTTTCTGATTTGCAGTACTCCGACTTCTCCGGTGGTGGTACTTTCTTTACCGCGCAGACAGATTGGAGTGCCGGTTTCAAAAATGAGCGCACCTGGAAGGACGATGCAAAGTTTTACTACTCGACTAACATAGACGCTTACAGTGAGCCAGGAGCATTCAAGCTCATGAAAACTCTGATGCAGGATACTGACTTCTCCCAGGCGTTGTATGGTGGAATAGCCGGCCAGGTTAATAGCGGTGTTGAGAGTTATGTATATGGATACGAGGACGGCAGCGGCTACCCAAAGGTGTATAGGAATGTCGCCGGTACCTGGACCGATATTGCTACCACAACATTCGGTACAAATGGTTTGTATATAAGCCAGGCACTGCCACATAAAAATAAACTTTTCGCATGTTGCGTAGGAACGTCCGGGAACATAGTGAAGTCCCATAATGGATCTGCATGGACTGACCATACGGCCGGAATAAATGGTGTTGCTACTGGCGGCGGTGCTACTGGCGCCGATTGCGAAACCGAGTTTGGCGGCAGCCTATATATTGCAGTAAATTCTGGTGCGAATAACAGGGTTTCTATTGTTTCCACCGCAGATGCGGGAACTACCTGGGCAGAGGAGATAACATTTGCCTCCTCCGGAGCGATATTAGATATGATCGGCTATGCCGGTTTGTTGTATTACATTTTGTATACAGGGGTTACTGAACTCCACGCTTTTGATCCTTCGACAAATGCCGATACAACCGTTTCCTCGTTCTACAACGCTTCGTTCTTGTGGCAAACATTTGGTACTGGCAATCGCCTGCTAAAGGTACTTGGTGGAAAACTGATAATTACCATACCCCCAAGCAAAATATACGAGTATGACGGCAATACTCTAACCACGATATTTACTGTAGATGCGGCTAAGAATGCTTCCGGATCTGAGGCTGGGGTTAATCTCTCTTATGGGTGTGTTGAGTATGATACGCGCCTACGCTGGGGGAACTTAATATACGATGGGGAGGCATGGTTCAATTCTCAGAAGGACTATAGTGATAGCACGACTGCATACTACATTCCGCTGTTCGTAGATACTACGAACTTACTGTATGGGCTTAGCACTACCGACCAAACGTATTTATACAAGGAGCATACCTCGAACTACAAGCCAACGCTCGCAAAAAATATCTTAGTATTCTCTGAAATGTCTCCGGTTGTTTCGATAGATAAACTGTTATACGTAATTACTCTGGCCTTCGATGCACTCAACTCCGGAGAGCAGATTGCCGCAGAGTACTCGACAAACTTCGGTAGCTCCTGGACTGCACTGGATACCATGACCTCCACCTCCGAGAGCAGTAATGTGAAGCGTGATTTCTTTATTCCGAATAGCGTACTGTACAACAAGTTATTGGTGCGCGTTAAGCTGAAACCCTCCACCTCCGGTAGCACTACCCCTGTAATACGCGATGTGATTGTGGGGTATAAACCAATACCGAACTACAAGAACCGCTGGCAGCTCCGGCTCGAAATGTCGAATGGCGTTAAGTTACTCAATGACCGGTCGGATGAAAATACAGGATCGGATCTGCTTGGCGGGATGTGGAATGAAAAGGCGACAAAACAGACTGTACTGTTCGAAGATGTAGATTACGTACAGTGCTCACTCATGACTGCAATGTCCGCGACGCAAACCTCCGCCTCTGTGGATAGCACCATTGGTTTTCCGCGCCGCGGCCGCATTCGCGCAGTCTCTGCAGGAGTTGCAGAGGAGATGATCTATACCTCGGCAGAAAGTAAAAAACTCCTTGGCATGTCCCGGGCGCAAAGAGGTACCAGAGCAAGGGCATATTTAAGCGGACAAGTCCTGAAAAATGATTATACCGCCTACATAGAACGCATGGAGAGTACGCTGAACTTTACCGACGAACGCAAGACTGAAAGTATCGCAACCGTAACCTTACTTGAAGCTTAGAATTTAATAACCGCATGGTATAATTGAGAAAACATATGTCCCTCGCAACATCGAAAAAAATACAAACTTGGCAAAAAACAACTTTATCCTCCCGGATTGACGGCAAACAAATGATTGCCCGAGTCCGGGAGCGCGTGCGTGAGGACCTGCTTGGTGCTCTTACATTCTTTAGCATTGTAACTACAGGAGTTGGTTACTTGTTTGGTAGGAACTTTAGTCCCTATTGGCAAGCGCTTACTCTTATTTTACTCGGGCTATATGTGGTGCGAGAGTGGCCCAGGCAAAAAGACATTAAGCCCATAAAAGATGTCCGAAACACTCAATAAACTTATTGATGCAAAGATACACTGGATAGTTTCCATAGCCGGCGTTATTGTCGGTTTGGCTGCTGCATTCTATGGCGTGACCACTAAGGTTGCTGTTATGGAAGAACGGTACACGCAGCTCGAACGCCGCGTACAGGATTCAGAAACTACGGCCAGGCAGTACCAGGTACTCGCACAAAGCATTGATACTCGCCTCTCACGCATAGAGGGATCCCTTTCTACCAATAACCATTAAAATAAAACAAATGGAACAAGAATTTGTCCCGACAGAAAACCGCGGCGTAAAGCTGGGGATGAAACCGTCCGATTTTATGGCCGGCGTAAACTCCGGCGTGCCGTATTTTGTTCGTATAGAGAGCGGTAACTGGAATGATCCAGAGACCTTGCCAACATACGAGACCCAATGGGGTAGCCCCGGGGGAGATAAAATGAACTGTGTTACTCAGAGTGGTGACAATACCATGGAGTCGCAACTCATGTTCGACCGCAAGCATAATACCCAGGGTATGACTGACCGGCACTGGCAGTGGCTCAAAGATAATGGTTTCCTCGACGAAAATGGAAAACCAAATATAAACGATCGTGTATGCGCAATTCTGAATGGCACCACCCATGACGGTAACTGGTTGTATAAGGCGGCCGACTCCTGGCGCGGAGATGGCATATTCCCTGAGTCACTCCTTCCAAGCGATGAGAGTCTGTCATGGGATGAGTACTACAACCGAGTACTCGTTACTCCGGAGATAATTCGTATAGGACAGGAGTCAAAAAACTACTTCGAGATCCGTACCGAATTTATCCCGGCAACCAAAGAAAGTTTGTTGCATCACTTGAAACAAGCGCCGATCCAGGTAGTATTCCCGAACCACGCAGTCTCCTGTATACGCTGTCCGGCCGATGTAGAGTTTCTTGATACCTACAACCCATTTATTAAAACCATTCCGCTGCAGTACTTGCAGGCGGCAATGAAGATCCTAATTACTCCAAAGGAGCTAACTATGAATATAACCGTAAAGAAGTGTGTTATAAACGGTACAGTATTCGGGGCGCTTATTGATACCCCGAACGGCGTACAAATTATAAAAGCCACTGACGAAGCCATGTGGCGTAGCTGGAATAAGGCCGACAGCTACGGTCTCTCTACCGTGAATAACGACGGTAGTACAAATTGGGACCAGGATAGCGCTGTTAAAATAACCATATGAACGTAAAAGATCTTACGCAGAGCGTAATTGCCGTACTCGTAGTAGGCGGCGCAGTAGCGACTTTGTTCTTTCCTCCAGCTGGAGGATCTGAGGCAGTAGCAGTAATACGCACCCTCGCTGGTGCAGTAATAGGATTCTACTTTGGATCCGGCTCGACCCCGATGTTCGGCGGCCGTAAATAGCAGAAACAAAATACCGTACCAATTTGGTACGGTATTTTTTGTCTTGAATATATATTTACTCTGAAATGTTCAGCACCATGACGTCATCTTTCTTTGCTTGCTCCTCGAAGCCGATGCGGATTTCCCATGGGAATGGGATGATACCGTTCGTCTCCAGGTCCTGACGTAGGGTAAAGAAGTAAGTCTCTTTCTCGTGGTCGAACTCTGATGAGAGTTTAGCAAATACTTGTGCCGCCTTCTCGAATTCCAAACGCTTAGCTTGGAATTCGCGGGCCTTCGATTCCATGTCTCCGGAGAGAAGTATGCGAGAGCCTTTGGACTCCTGGCAGATCTTCTGCCATTCAGCTTTAGGATCTACCGGCGCCTGCAGAACCGGCTCTACTGGTGTTTCGTCTGACATATTTCAAAAAATATAAATAATAAATATATACCTGCTGTTATTCAGTAACAGTAGTTTCTTCTGCAGTAGCTTCGCCTTCGGCTGGCTGTTCTGCGGAAGTGGTAGCAGTCTGATCTACCTGAGTTGTCTCGGTTGTAGTTTCGTCTGCTACTGGAGTTGTTTCTTGTTCGTCTGACATAATCGTTTTTTCTTTCTTTTGTCTTAATGGGAGCAGCTCGACCGTGCTGCAGGAGCAAATAAATTAAGCGAGGGTACCTTCTGGAGAGGCTGGCTCAGTGGACGGTTGGGTTGACCCTGCAGGAGCTACTGGAGGTTGCTCATCTTTTGGATAAGCAAAGCTTGGACCGCTTGGTATTTCCGGTGCTGCGCTTACGAGCTTCACTCTTTCGAACGCCTTTTTGTTACCGGATTCGTCCAATGTTACTACGAGATCTACAGTATCGTCCTCGTTGATCTTGGTTACTTCTGCAACTTGGGTAACCATGTAGGAATGGAATACCTCTTGTCCAACTTGTACTTCTGGCATATACGTTTATTTTTTCTGCAGCTATGTGCTGCTTAATTTTTATGCTTGTTCTGCTTCCGGTGCAGGGGTCACTTCTGGATCCTCTGCAGGGGTTTCACTCTCTGCCGGAGCTTCTGGCTCTGGCTCAGTGTATACCTCTACATCGTCTGCGAGACCGAAGCGTTCCACCTGCTCCTGGGTCATGTCTACGATGTCGCCTTCTTTGTGCGGGTCTCCGTTGATGTTTGTATCACGGAGGCAACGAAATTTCTGCAATGCCATAAATAAACCTTTCTACGCCTGGGCGTAAATTGACTGGCCGCGTAGGTGCTCGAGCTCATGCAGGAACACAAGAGCGGCTTCGCCTGTTAATTGCTTTTCTCTGACTTGCTCTAGCTTGGGTGATGTGAGAAAACCACCCTCAACATGCTTAATTGTATCATAGCTAACTCGTACCTCGTGGTAGCGTTTAAGCTTTACCGGCTTGCTGTACGGATAGCTCATACATGCATCTTTGAACCAGACCCTTGATGCGCGTAGCTTGCCAATGAGCACCGGATTTATGACCACCAATCCGCCGAACTGTTTTGTAACCCGATCGAAGTTATCTCCGTCATTGAGCACAAAGTACTGTAGCGGGTTTGGAGATACTTGTGGCTGCGCAATAGCAAAGCAGTCGGTGTAGTCGCTGTTGGGGAATATAAAACCTTTGTTTCGTATACCCTGTAAAATGTCTAGCGCCTCCGGAATTATATCCTGCCAATTCTCTACAGGCTTTGCGGGTATGAGCGTTGGCGGGGTAATGATATGCAGTCCCTCTGGGCTGCCGGGATCTGTGAGCATGAGCATTAGATTATCTTTTGAATGATAGACTGCACTGCTTCTTCCTCTGCATCACTTATGCGCCTATGGTGTTCGAGGTGCAGGGCTTCGAGCTCCTCCATAAACCTTTGCCTGAGAGCTCTGCGTTCTTCGTCGTGACGCTTTTGGGTTTCCGCTATCTTGGCTTCGATGGCAGCCATTACCTTTGATTTTATACTACGCCTAAACATTTGTTTTTCTATAAAAGTTAATTGTTACGCCTTCATCGGCGATGTGGGCTACTTTGGTTTGGCGGACTACGAGCTCAATATCTTCCTCGCTGTCATCCACAATTACCCCTAAGCCTATATCGTTTATTTTTTTCGGGATCTTGAAGGTGTCGATGATCGCCTTGCACGCTGCATACGCGTTATCCCGGTCCATAGTTTGTATCCCGGAGAGCACTATTTCCAATTTAGGATTTTCCAATGGTAGCTTCCCGAATTTCTTTTTGTTTTCTAGGAACACTCCCTGCACTACTGTCTTCCAGGCGACCGTCCACTTGTGACGGACCACCCAATGCATTTTCCTGTTTGGGTTAGCAGGTACTCTACGAGATACCCACCCTTTCTTTCTGCTTGGCAGGATCCAGGCAGGACCAAGCCTTAGCGAAACAAAGGGGGTATCTTCGTATTGTGTCATTGTACAAATGCTACTTTTGAAACTGAGTCTCCCTTTTTCAAATGCTTGTATTCGAACTTATACCAGCCGTTCGGGTGTTCTCCCATAAGCTCCATGAACTGGTCATAGACTGCTTTGGTAATGAGCACGATGGCTTCGTATGTTTGAAACTGGTTGCTACCAGCACCGAAGCGGAATACTGAATACGTTACCGGAGAAGCGAACTTAATATGTATGCGGTAGTACAGTGACATCTTAATCCACTTGTCTCCGATGAGCGCTTCTTTATCACGCCATTGGGTAACCTGGTTTGTGGTTTTCGTGTACTTGTCGTAGTACGCCCACGCGCCTTGGTCATCTTTGAAAAGGTAGAGTAGTTTTTTACTCCTTGCATCCCAACCCTGGAGGATCTTTTCTTCGATATTCACGAGCGCCCAGGGCATTTCCCCGATCTCGCTCATCTTCTTGATTTTAGGAATTTCTGGCATCGGTTGTAAGGAATGGTAAGTGGTTGCGCTTATACTCGCTAACAGAGTCGCTGTATACCCGGTAGCGGGTACCATTACCTCTGCCGGCTCGTAAAGCTTTGATTCGACCTTTTGAAATCCACCTGCGAACAGTATAGGTGCTTACCCCTAACTCATTGGCGGCTTCGTCTATTCTTAAGTATTGTATTTTTCTTTCCATGGTTATTCTCCAAACTCCGCCGGTGGGCCACTGACCGGTCCGGCTGTAGTGACTGGTGACGCTGGTCCGTAAGCTGGTGGGGCCGAAGGTATAAATGGTGGTGGTGTGCCAAACACTTGGGGAGGGTTTGCTGTTGGTGGTACTTGGCCGGTAACCGGAGGAGAAGGTTTAGTTAATTTTGCCTGCATAACAACTTCCCGGTAATGGAGGATCCTATCCCTTACGAACGCATCGAGCTTCTGAGTGGCTTCTTCCGGGCTCTCCGCGTCGTGCACTCCGAGATCCTCTGTTTCAAATTGGAACATAGGGTCTATGTTGCCGAGGTTTATCTTTCTGCTTGCGCTGTATTTCATAGGCTACTTGCTCGCTTTCTCCCCAGTAACGGTATTGTGGCCGTCTTGGGGCTTATCGCCCTGCTGTGAGCCTCCTGTAGCGTTTGTAGGCGCTCCTGTAATGGCATCACTAGGCTGACTCTTAAACGAATTGTCAAGATTACCAACCTCGTCTTGCATAGTGACCTCTGGCTTCATACCGCGTGGCTGTACTGCACCGCTAACAGTAGAGCCAAGTACGGTGCTCTCTATTTCGGGCTCGTTTGGATCGGCGTTAACTCGAAGCGTAGTGTATTCTCGAAGCTGATCCTGGACTTTGTTTATAAAGCGCTGCATGTCTGTGGCATCGCACGCATTCTCGAAGCCAATGAGTGGGTCTAAAAAGTTTGGGTGTACGGTAATTATTTTTACAACGTACGTAGTGCCATCTGTTTTGCGCACAAACTCATCGCTATAGGTGTCGAGTGATTTTTCTTCTGTAAACCGAGCAATGAGTTTTTCCCGGAATTCCATCCAGGCGCCGCGGTTAAGTTTTAGAATTGCTATTGTCTTGTTTTCTATCATAAATTTTTGGAGGCAGTGATGCCATCTTATCTAATGGTGTATGTAATGTTGTGCCTGCATGTTCGAACTTTGGTGCTTTTGATGGCACCGGCAGGCCCTTATGTACTCGTGAGCAGCGATCGCAGTATGCAGATCCTGGCCGGCGGCGTTCGCTGGCGCAGCCTTTGCATATGAGATTACGTATCTTGCTCGGTAGCATCGCCAGTCGTTGTGGGTGCATTGTTGTTTTTTGCTATTTCTCCATCCTCGATATAGATGCCGACCTTTCCACTGTCATCTACTCGCTCGATCCAGACCTGGAAGTCCATGTCCTCCGCGAGCTCTTTAATTACTTTTAAATTGTCTGAATCTAATAGGGATCCGTCACGAATGAGTATGACCCGCAGCTTTGGATTAGCGACCATCGCCATAGCCATGGAGATCTTAAGCTGCTCCGCTGCAGAGAGCTGCTCAAATGGAATGCCTTGGTAGGTAACATTAGCTTCGGTCCATGCAAGGCCGTCGATTGGCATTTTTGCTTTAGCCAGGCGCTCCTGTCGGGCGAAGGTGATAGCCTCTAGTTTGCTTGTAAGCGAGTCGTACTGATCCTGCTTTGCGCCCTGCGCTTCTACTTCGGCTATCAATCTTTTTGCCTCCCGGATAGCAGCATTATTCTGTTCGGCGCTGTTGAGCTGTGCCTGCCATTCTTCTATGGGATCCTCATTTTTTGGAATGAGCGCCATGCTTTCGTTATCCTTTCTAAGCTTGGCTATGAGTTCCTGAATGTCTTTGATCTGCCCTTCGAGATTGGCTATCTGATCATTGGTCTCCTGTATGGTGCGTTCAGCGATATTGTACCTTGCTATTGCAGCGTTCGCTTCCTGGATCTTCTTGGCAAGTTCGGTGATATTTATTTCTTCCTTCGCTGCCATAGCTACGGCCGGCTCGACCAACGCGGGATCTACTGCACCCATGGCTTTGAGCTCACGCCCAACGAACACACGTTCTTCGGTAAGCTTCTTTGCCTCGGCGTCGAGATCTGAGAAGTCGAGACCGGTTATGCTTATGAGCCCAGCAATTTGCTTCTTTGCTTCGAGGCGGGAGAATGCTAGTGGATCGAAGGACAACTCCCCTACCAGCTTGTCTAGTAATTGCTGCGGGTTTTGGTAGCGAGCACCCTCTTTGTTTTCCACGCGGAGGTAAGATCCTTTTTCTGTGAATGTGCGGGTAACTACGTACTCGCCTAGATCCAGAGAAATTTCCGCATGTTCGGTACCTTTGCGGATCGGCTCCTCCGGGGCCACCTTAGCTCCACCAAGGGCGTACCAGATGGAGTCGAGTATGCTGGTTTTACCCTGGCCGTTCTTACCGGTAACCATGATGACATTCTCTTTTTCATCCAGCTGCAGCTCTACTGCTTTGAGCCGCTTTATGTTGTTGCTTTTTAGCTCGAGTATTTTCATTTCTTTATGGCTCCTGTTTTCTTGTATTTAAATTTGCTTGATATATGCTCCCGGACATACTTACCAATGGACTCGGAGGTCCACATGCCCTCGTACACTTCCTTCGGGACGTTGGTGTACTGGTACTTTGCGCCGTTCGCGAATTGTACCTCCATCGTTTTAGTCTCCGGGTCGTAGCCAGCCGCGGAAATATTACTCGATACTGTCGGATGTAGTTTTATTGCCATGGATTTTATTTAATTTTTCTAATGCTTTAGTGAAATAAAATTCCTGCATGTATGCAAATACTTCGTCGTTCTCTATTCGTACCGGTATGTTAGCGTTTTTGAAGACATGCATTACGAGATGTACGACCTCATGGGATAGTACGCCAAGTGAGTGTACGTCCCAGTCGAAATGTTTGAGCCAGACTGCATGGCTGGGGAGGTTCTCTACATTTTTTATGGTTATGCAGAAACCGTCTGAGTGCTCCCATTCATCTTCGAGCCCATCTGCCTTTGGATGTTTGCGCTCGTCGATAATTTTTTTCATTTCTTCGAAGCTGTACCCTACGAAAAACCTACAGTTGCTGCCTATGACCGGCTCGCTGATCGCGAACTCGATTTTTTGATGAATTGTTTTGCTTTCGACTCGAGGAGAATTTGCCATCTTTTTGTATGTAATTTCTTAGACACTTTTTGTATGAGTGAAAAATCCGGATAGAAGAAGTCGCGTGGCTCTGTTACCGGGACCATATTTGATTTACATACGTCGCAATTCCCCCGGCTCCAGGTAGATACAGTGAACTGTGGCTTATGCGGCCGGGCTCCGTAGCGCTGCAGGCAGGTGAGGTAGTTTGCTGTTATACCGCATGGGTTGCATACGCTGTGTATTTCCTTAGTCATACCTACCCTCCACCACGTTGTTCGATAACTCCATGAGCTTCACGCGGAGCGTTACCTTGGGAGCTGGATATTTATTGTTTGTAAAATCTCCAAACTCTCCGGCTTTTACTTCGTCTAGCAGCTCCATGAGATCGTCGTAGAGTACCTTTTGTCCGGGCTCCATTTCTGGATATTCGATTGACGTCATGCGATTATATTTCTACTTTAAAAATCTTGTACCGACTCTTTGCTTCGGCGTATATGTTGTTGAGTACTGACTCGGCCTCTGCGTACGTAGGGAATATGGCGAGCATATTAACCTGCGTTTCGCTTTCGAACATTTTTATTATGTGAGGCCCTTCGAAAATTGCGTAACCTACTGCTGCAATTCTATCTG